>Ga0118677_10000419_pt1 | contig 85096 bp, 72 predicted proteins | sample AliMusrvi5mmetaG_FD_86154 | JGI IMG/M metagenome (GOLD analysis project Ga0118677, IMG submission 86154)
AGGATATGAACGGATATGCCTGGTTCATAAAAAAGAATATGAACGCGCTTCAAATTGACGGCACGCTGATCAGTCCTTCATTGATTCAGGTTATTGACGGTTCATTGCCGGAACCACTTCTTAAGGTGGACCAAACCCATCCCATTCCCAATGAAGTTAAAATAGAATGGACCAATGATCCGCATATCCAAAAAAAGCGCCTTTCAGATTCATTAATTGTTATGACCTATCATGATCATGTATTTTCAGATATGATCGACACCGGTTACAAAAGGAATCAGGAATATTGTGTTGTGCCCAAGCCACAGGTAGATTCACAGACCGGGTTATGCTATCTTTACTTTTTCTTCAAAAATGAGAATGATACTTTTTTTACACCAAGTGTGAATGTTATGGTAGAGCCGGGATGATAGATGTCGGGATATCAACACCAATCGTTTTGGGCATAAAGGATGCATATCGCTGGGAGCATGAGTAAACTTGATGGAGGGTTTCATTCCCCTATTAAAAAGAACACCCGCTTTACGCCAAAGGCTTAAAAAATGTATTAGGCATATTGACAGACTTCCAAACCAACCGAATATTAAATAATTAAAATTAAACTGATTAATATAATTGGAAGACCAAAAAGAGCCACACTTTTGGCAGTATTGTGGGTTATAGCCAATGCCAATAAAGTCATTATAATTGAAATTTATTCATAAGAGTGGTATATGGAAAGGATGTATACCATCTTCTTAGATCTCGTTCAAAATGTGTGAATTATGTAACTATTTTCCTTAATTATGTAATAGATTCAGAAACTTGTTTAAGTATTTTTATTAAAAACAAATTTCTCAATGCACATTCAGAAAAAGGCCACAGAAGAAATCCCAAATGAGTTAATAGAATTGCAGCAAGAATATAATTCCTTAAAGGAATTATATGATAAAGAAAATTCCATGCGCAAATACTCCGGTGATGAGATGCTTGTAAACAATCATAAATTAACACTTGCCATGCAGGGCGGACATATGGCCTGGTGGGAAATGGATGTACCAACCGGTAATGTCACTTTCGACAAGAATAAAGTTGAAATGCTGGGTTATCCTCCCGAAAACTTTACACACTACAAGGATTTTACAGCTTTGGTTCATCCTGAAGATTATAAAAGGATCATGGATGCGATGAAAGGCCATCTTGAGGGTGCTCTTGACAAATATGAAGCTGAATATCGGATTATGGACAGCACAGGTGAATATATTTGGTTCTATGATTATGGTTCGGTTATTAAAAGAGATTCAAAAGGAAAACCATTGATTTGTACCGGATTCGTATTTAATATTAGTGAACGGAAAAAAACTGAACTAAACTTACTTAAAATCACTAAAGCGATTGAATCCATAGGTGATGCCATTGCAATTGCTGATTCTCAGGGACATCATTTTTATCAGAATAAAGCGCTTTCCGATCTGTTTGGATTCGAAACTGCGGAAGAAGCTGAAGCAGCCGGAGGAGGAATGGCCAGAATTAAAGACCCTACTATTGCAAAACAAATGTTTGATACTATTTTGCATGGCAAATCCTGGTCAGGTGAATTGGAGATGGTAACTAAAAGCGGGCGGGTCTTTCCGGCTTATGAGCGTGCAGATGCGATAAAAGATCAGGAGGGAAATATAATTGGAGTTATTGGCATTATAACTGACATCACGAAGAAGAACGAAATTGAGAAAAAAATACTTCGTGATAAAATATTTGCAGATCAACTCATCAACTCACTTCCGGGTTTATTTTACGTAACTAATGCTGAAGGCAAATTCATTAACTGGAACAAAAATTTGGAAACCGTATCAGGATATTCCTATAACGAAATGGCTGAAATCAGCCCTCTTGATTTCTTTGCCGGGGAAGACAAATTAAATATTGGAAAAAATATCATACAGGTATTCGCAGAAGGAAATGCTTCAGCAGAAGCAACTTTTATTTCGAAAAACCAAACAAAAACACCCTATTATTTTACGGGTAAGAAAATTACAATTGATGATCAAATCTACTTATCCGGATTAGGTATTGACATTAGCGCCCAAAAAACGAATGAGGAAAAATTACGGAAAAGTGAAAATATGCTTCAAACGGTCCTGGATAATTTTCCCGGAGTAGTATTCTGGAAAGACAGACAGTCGAATTATCTGGGATGTAATCAGGCATTTGCAACCGGAGCAGGATTAAAAAATACGATTGAGATTATCGGAAAAAATGACCATGAAATGCCATGGGCATCAATGGAAGCCATTAATTACCTTAAAGACGATCTGGATGTCATGAAATCGGGTAAAGGAAGATTGCACATTATTGAAACGCAGCATCAATCCGACGGTCAGACAATATGGTTGGACACCAGTAAATTTCCTATGCGGGATTCAAGTGGTCAGGTCATTGGCGTGATTGGTGTATCAAATGACATTTCCACGCTTATGATAGCAGAGCAAGAATTATTAAATACGAACAAAGAACTTGCTTTTCAAAACAATGAGAAAGCAAAACGTGCCTCAGAATTAATGATTGCTAACAAGGAACTTGCCCATCAAAACAGGGAGAAGGAAAAACGAGCCGATGAATTAATCATTGCCAACAAGGAACTTCTATATCAAAATGAAGAAAAAGCAAAACGAGCCGCAGAGCTAATCATTGCCATCAAGGAACTTGCTTTTCAGAATGATGAGAAAGCAAAACGGGCAGCAGAATTAATCATAGCCAACAAGGAACTTGTTCATCAAAACAGGGAGAAGGAAAAACGAGCCAATGAGTTAATCTTAGCCAATAAGGAACTTCTTTACCAAAATGAAGAGAAAGAAAAACGAGCTGCAGAGCTAATCTTAGCCAACAAGGAACTTGCTTTTCAGAACGATGAGAAAGCAAAACGGGCAGCAGAATTAATCATTGCCAACAGGGAGCTTAAACATCAAAACAGGGAGAAAGAAAAACGAGCCGATGAATTAAACATAGCCAACAAAGAACTTCTTTATCAGAATGAAGAGAAAGAAAACCGTGCAGCAGAATTAATCGTTGCCAACAAGGAACTTGATTTTCAAAATGAAGAAAAAGAAAACCGAGCTGATGAATTAATTATTGCCAACAAAGAACTTGATTTTCAAAAGGAAGAAAAAGGAAACCGTGCAGCAGAATTAGTCGTTGCCAATAAAGAGCTTGATTTCCAGAATGAAGAAAAAGAAGACCGTGCTGCAGAATTAATCATTGCCAACAAAGAGCTTGTTTTTCAGAATGAAGAGAAAGAGAAACGTGCCGCAGAACTAATCATTGCTAACAAAGAGCTTGCATTTCAGAACGACGAAAAAGCAAAACGGGCAGCAGAATTAATCATTGCCAACAATGAACTTGCTTATCAAAACAAAGAAAAAGAAAAACGGGCACATGAACTTACCATTGCCAACAAGAAACTTCTTTATCAGAATGAAGTGATAGAAAATCGTGCGGCTGAGTTAATCATTGCCAACAAAGAGCTTGCATTTCAGAACGAGGAGAAAGAAAGGAGAGGAGTAGAATTGTTGATTGCCAAAGAACATGCTGAACAAAGCGACCGCTTAAAATCTGCATTCTTAGCCAATATGTCGCATGAGATAAGGACTCCGATGAACGGTATTTTAGGTTTTGCCGGCATATTGAAAGAGGCTGATCTTTCCGGTGAAGAGCGACAAGAATATCTTGAACTCCTTGAGCGAAGCGGTAACCGCATGCTCAATATAATCAATGATATTGTTGATATCTCGAAAATAGAATCGGGACTGACGGTGGTTCATTTGAAAGAATCGAATATAAACGAGCAAATAGATTATATTCATACCTTCTTTAAACCTGAGATGGATTTAAAGAAAATTCAGTTTTCCTGTAAAAAAACTTTATCCGGGAAAGAAGTTATCATTCATACAGACCGGGAGAAAGTATATGCAATTCTGACCAACCTGGTTAAAAATGCCCTTAAATATACCGATGAAGGGTCAATAGAATTTGGCTATAACCTGAAAACAGTACATCAGGCCAATGTATTGGAATTTTTCGTTAAAGACACTGGTATCGGGATTCCAAAGAATAGACAGGAAGCCATCTTTGAGCGGTTTATCCAGGCCGAAATTACTGATAAAATGGCACGACAGGGAGCAGGTTTGGGTTTGTCGATTTCCAAAGCATTTGTGGAATTACTTGGCGGTAAAATCCGGGTTATCAGCGAAGAAAGAACAGGCTCAACATTTTATTTCACTTTACCCTATAATACGGGACCGGAGATAAAAAACATTGTTCAGAAAGTTATTCCGGCAAATGATACAGAGAATCAAATTAATCCCGAAGTTCCGGGACTGAAAATATTAATTGCAGAGGATGATGCAAACTCGGAAATGTTGATTTCAAGAAATATTAATAAGTTAAGCAAAGAAGTCATAAAAGCAAAAACCGGCAATGAAGCTGTTGATATTTGTCGGGCCAATCCTGACCTTGATTTAATTTTGATGGATATTCAAATGCCGGACATGAATGGATATGAAGCAACCCGACAAATCCGGCATTTCAATAAGGATATTGTTATCATTGCACAAACCGCTTTTGCACTTTCCGGCGACAGGGAAAAAGCGATTGAAGCTGGATGTAACGATTATATTGCAAAACCAATTAACAAAGATGAATTACTTTCATTAATAAAAAAGTATTTCAAGAAATAGTCTGATTCTACTTTAACAGATTCAACAAAAAGAACAAATTACACTTTTGGGATTCAACTATATATTAGCTTCCAGTTTATTCGGCCCGATTACAGGCCTGTCAGCATGGAATGATAAATCTGAACCTGCAGCATTGCTTTAGTGTCGCCATTTATCCTAAACGAAAAATTGGGTTGTTTTGCTGATTTGTCTTTGCTCTATGCCAAAGACATATAGGAATGGTTCGTTTTGAAACTGTTTAAGAAAATGACAGAAGTACAATTCTTTTGATCGTAATATGTGACACAATTCGGTTGCTAATACTTGGTTTATTTTTTAACCATGTATTTCTCAAGCTGTTCACGTTGCAGGACATTACTCTTAGAATCGGATTGTATGATTTTCTGGTATTTCCTGATTTTGGCAATCTCCTTCAATTCAATTACGGTAATGTCTTTGGGCAATCTTTTCATAACATTGTGATAGGCCCCGATAAAAAGGATTCCGGTTTCGTTCTGTTCCAGGGTTTCGTCGATAGTGCGGGCAATAAACCGATCCCTTCTAAACAGGAAGATGGGTTTTAAAATCTGATACCTGAGCAGCAGCCAAAGTTTCTTAACGCTTGTTTTTGCCTTTATGACTTTCTGGAGACCGTCGTATTCGTCTTTGACCATTTTGAAATCTTCGGTTTTCAGCAGTATAGCGCCCCTGTCAATGAGCCTGGAAACGATTTTGGAATTGATACTCCCTGCCTTGATGCCTTCGCTCAGGAATTTCAGCGCCATTTCGCCATCGACAAACATACCATCCTGGTAGATTTTGATCCCCGGAATATACCGGTCAATGTTCTCAAAGTAGGATTCAATAGCGTCCCAGTATCCATTCACCGTATCGGTATGCTTTTGCCACTTATTTTCGCCGACCCCGGATGCGCTTTTGCGCCTGAGTTCAGCTCCCAGGGTTCCCATGTCGGCGACTGAATGTATAATTGGAACATAGATCAGCGTCCTCATTGTGAAAGACATTTGGCTTTCAGGATCAATTCTGCTGTTTTATGATGCAAGCCTGCAATCATACGGCAGATATTACAATCCAGATTCTGATCCTCATACATCGTGCATTTCAGAAGGGAGGCTGCTTCAACCATTAATTCTTCTGCATACTTAGCTTTTTCGCCAACCGATGAGCCGGAATTGATATACTGTTTTAATACATTCATAGCCGTAAAACTATCCTGATGGGTCTTGCAGGAAATCGTTGAAGTATCAAGATGATTGTGCATTTGAGTTTAAAGTTAAAAGTTAAAAGCTAAAAGTTAAAAGTTGAAAGTTGAGTCTACTCCGAAAACCTTCTAATCAACATTAAACGCAAAGACACAAAGACACAAAGTAAAACAACATGTTGATAATCTAAGTTTTAAAAATATTAATTCTTTGCGTCTTTGTGCCTTCGCGTTAAAATTGACTTTTCGGTGCAGACACAAATTTAAAAGTTGAATGTTGAAAGTTGAAAGTTAAAATCCACGGTCTGATCAATAGTACCGCAGGCAACTTTAAACTTTAAACTATTTAAAGGTCATAAAATTCCCTTTACATCAAATCGCCCAGTGGACCGAGATTGATGTTTAAATCGCGGTCGGTAAGGTTAAAATACTTTTTTAGTTCTTCCATTTTCAGTTCAAGGTTCATGAGGGTTTCGCCGAGGCGTTCAATCTCATCCTCGGTCAGGGTTCCACCGTCAACTCGGCGCATGGCTTGCTTCTCGACCAGTTTACGGATGAGTTCTACCAGGGTTAATACCAATTTTGCCAGTCCGGAATCTGCATTTTTGGGGCCTAGTGTTAACTTTGATTCTTCCTTGCTGTTAAATTTCCCGATTTCCTCCGTAATCTCATCGATCGGACCGGTACAAAACAGAATTTTATTTTCGCTCATCGTGCTGATTATTTAAGTGTAACGTCCACAAAACTATATGGTGGCCATGGACCGGTGAGAATGAAATTCAGGCTGGGATATTGGTCCTGAATATCTTCAATAGCCTGAATCAATTGAGCTTTCTTCGATTCATCCAATAAAAAAACTGCATCGGTAACGAGAGCAGCAGTTGTCATTTTCCTGAACTTACTGACCGCATTAAACCGGGTAAGACAAACAGTAAGCTCAGCAATCACTGAATCAATATAGGCCAGCAACGATTCTTCGAACCGGTGTTCCTTCAACTTTTTATTCAAGTATTCCAGGTAAACCGGGTTTTTGATTTCTGTGGAGGGGATGGTTGAATTTGCAATTACTGGTTCAAATTCGAAAGTCAATTCTGCCTTTAGTTTTTGGAGATCGCCAAAGATTTTAAGGCCAAATTCACATTTGTGTTCCACCTTCAATAGGTTCTGACGGAATTCAGGATAGTTTCTTTCAAGCAATTGCATGATCGATTCGGTTGAATCCAGAAGTGATCCGTACCGCATTGGAAGAAGCGTGAATTGATCAGCCAGTTTTTCAATTACACCAGCATATTCCAGGGCGTTTGATTGATCAACAATATAATCTGATTTTTCAAGTTCACTGACCACTGCTGAAATCTGTTTGTAAGAAACAGAAATCAGCTTAGCGCCTGCAATACCTTTCATTTCAGGTAGAATGCAATTTAGCTTTTCCTGATTACTATCTTCAGATACAATGCTATATATCAGCTTCTTCATATTCTTTCTTTCTTGATTTTCCGGCTTTTAACTGCTCCATGGTTTCAACCGAACTCAACATTAACTTTACGCCAAGGTATATAAGGTCGATATCGGCGACTGAAATGACAAGATCTCCGGTAAGGATGACCCCTTTATTCAGCACCCTGTCGAGCAGTTCGAGTATGGTAATGTCTTTAGACTGGTCGATTACATTATCCTGCATGACGGTTTTCTTTCATCGTTATAAAGCTAAATGGCGGCCACGGGCCGGATGATTCAATGATAAAGCCTGAATTCCAATCTCTCTGTTTCAATACGCTTACCGCATCCATAAAATCAGGTACCTTGTCTTTTATTACGAGGAAGGTGGCATTCAGGATCATCGAATCCTGGCGACCTGTAAATTCTTTCGGGAGAAGGTTATTGAGAAAAGTTGATTCACTCAGACTTTCAAAATCATCAAAATATTTCTGTCCATAAACCTTACATAGCCGGTCTATTTCATATTCAGTAAGGTCAATCTTCTTTCTCTTCAGTAAAAAAGCTTTCCCTGGCGAACTTGCCATGATTTGCTTTTCAAGCGATGCAGCTACCTCGCTTAATTCATCAATTTGTCCTTCCAGCACTTTACGATCACAATAGACTTTAACCGACCACTCTTCTGTACCGTCAACCTGATGGAAATTTTCGATGAGTGAATCGGAATAATCTGTTACGAAATTTGCCAAACTGGCTTCAGAATGATAGATTGTACCAAAGCGGAATGGGATCACCGTGCTTTGTTCCATGATCAGGCTGATTACTCTGATATGTTCACGTGCATTGATTTCTACCCAATCAATATCTGATAAGTTCTTTTTGAAGTTTTCTTCGGAGAACTCACTTTCAGAAACATATTTAACATTTACGTAAAAATCATCAATGATGAGTGTTTTAATATCTTCCACCCCGATGTTCCTCCCTAAATCCGGAAGGCCGGACGAAATACAATAAACATATATCAGATCATTAATCATGGAAACGGATTCCTCCATAAATTTATTAAGTGATATTACTGGTCGTCACCATCCATTCCCGCAAACGAACTAAGTCGTTCAAAGGAAATAATTTCAAGATTTTCATTCATCCTGACAGAATAGAATAGCCTAACCTGTTTAGGTGGCAGATTCATTGATTTCAGGAACGAATCATCTTCATAAACCTCAGCCACGGAATTCCATATCTCCTTGACTTTTTCAATTTTGATGACCGTAACTTCATAACAGTTAATATTCTCTTTCAAGAACTTAATCACTGTTTTTTTCACATCTATTATATTGCTCATTAGTTATCCTCCAATGTTAATGTCGTTTCCAGTCAGTCATTTTTTGTCTTCAATTTTTCCGTGTACTGATTTATTGGTAATTTTTTCCTTCATGCTATGCCCGCAATTGGGGCAAAATTTGTATTCGAACATAAATCGCCATTTTTCATTGCATGCTGGACATGTAATATTCAACAATTGTCCGCATTCAATACAGAAGTTTTCATTTCCACCTGTTGGTTCGCCGCATTTTGGGCATTTAAAAGCACTCATTGTTCCCTCCTTCTTTTAATTATTTGCTATTTACCTTGATTCTCAATTCTGATTTTTTCCAGAAACTTTAAAAGTTCATCTTCCTTGGCATCATATTCTTCTTCACTTATTTCGTCCATCTCAAACTTCATTTGCAAGGCCATCAATTTTTCTTTAATGGCGCCTTCATCCGACATCTCTTTCTCAATCACTTCGTTGATCTTTTCTGCTAAAAAGATGACTCCTTTTAAAGGCGCCAGCAATATGTCGTCAATTAGTAACATGTTAAACTCCTTTCGTGCTAATTTCAAGTTTTACAAAATTATAGGGAGGTAAGGTTCCCACATACTTAAACGTCATGAAGCGTCCATATTTTTCATCCAGATCTTTCACGGCTTTGTCAAATTCAGGTTCGATGCTGTTTTTAATCAGGAAGGCTGAATTGAGCACCATCATTTCGCCATAGTTATCGTTTATCTTCAAATCGTCAGCAAGAGGAGTCAGCAAGTCAATGATGATGTTTTTGTAATTTTCTGTCTCCTTTTTAAGCGCTTCGGCGACCATTTCCCCTATTTTCATCCGTTGGTAATGGGTTTTATCAGCAGGCAGATTCATTAATTTTTCACGCATGATTCTGATTTCATCATATTTTTCAATGATGCTTTCATAGATCGGGGCTTCCATTGCAAGTACTTTGAGACCCAGTTCTTTCTTTCCTTCCATCTTATTAAGCAGATTGTCGAATTTAGGATAATCCTTTTCAAGGATCCTCTGGATTCCGGCATCATCATTATTTTCAGAAATAGTTGAAAATCGGACCGGAAGAACTGTAAATTGCTTCATGACTTCTTCGAGCACGGTTTGATGGGCAATCATGTTTACCCTTCGGGCCTCATATTGAATAATTGGAGAACTGCTGACTATGGCACATATATCTTTATAATTTATACCATAAACCCGGTCAGCCCTTTTCCCGATTCCGATTGGACCATAATCCAAAGGGCCATCATACCTGATAATAGCGTAGATGTATTTGCCTTCTTTTTGTATTTCCAGTTCGTTGCTCATTGTTTTTTCTCCCAATATTTATGTCGTTTGACCGAAGACTGAAGTCTGAAGTCTGAAGTCGGGAGTCTGAAGTCTGAAGTCGGGAGTCTGAAGTCGGGAGTCTGAAGTCAGAAAACAAAAAACAACTTCCGTCTCCCATCTTCTGTCTTCTATTTCCCATCACCCATCTTCTGTCTCCCATCTCCCGTCTCCCGTCTTCTTTCTCCAATCTCCTGTCTCCTATCTCCCATCTTCCGTCTTCTATCTCCTGTCTCCCATATTCTGTCTTCCGTCTTCCGTCTTCTGTCTCCTGTCTTCCGTCTTCCGTCTTCCGTCTTCCTATCTCCCATTTTCCGTCTTCCGTCTTCTATCTCCTGTCTCCCATATTCTGTCTTCCGTCTTCCGTCTTCCGTCTTCTGTCTCCTGTCTTCTGTCTCCTATCTTCTGTCTTCCGTCTTAAGCTAAATTCTACTGTTCCCATTTTTCAGGGAATATTTTCAGGTTAATAAAATTGAATATTGGCAATGGCGCAGTATAAACAAAATCACTCCGATCCTGATACTTCTCTCCCAGATCGGCCATAATGTGATCGAATTCGAGCTCTCTGCCGCTGTTTATCAGGAATGCCGTATTCATAAAAATGGCATCGCTGCTTGTTTTATTATGCTTATAATCAAATACTGATCTGCGAAAAGCCTCAATAATTTTTCCTGATTCCTGCTCTTTCTTTTCATTTAATGCATGCTCGACGAGATTTACCGCTTCAGCAATTTTCTGGTTTTTATTCTCTTTAGTATCGAGTTGTTCTATTTCAGTCCTGATTCTTTGCAGTTCGGCATGTTCCTTATCGATCTCCTTGAATATTATTCCCATATCTTTCCAGGTTCCCCTAACATTGAGCTCTACTTTATTCTCGAATTGTTTGAGCAATTCCATGAATTCACTGTACCGGCGGTTAAGCAAATTCCTTATTTCATCGGGAGTAGCGGCAATGGTACCAAACCTGATTGGAAGCACACTTCCAAATTCCTTCATCACCTCTTCAATTACTTTCTGGTGGGTGAGCATATTTTCGGGGTTGACAACAAACTTGCTGAGTGGGTGATCGCTCACAACCATGCATAATCCGTCGAACCCAATGGTTGAGACCAGGTCACCACGTCCTCCAACTCCGATTGGACCTAAATTGATGTCGAAATTCGAAGCAATGATGCAATAAATATATTTCCCGTCCCGCTGCATTTTATTCCTTGATTTTTACCAGAATGAGATTTTCTCTTGTTTTATCTTTTGCTGATCTGAACTGTTTATCTTTCGATATCTGCCTTGCTGCCAACGAATAATCGAGCAGAATGTGATAGGCTTTATTGATTCTGTTAAAGTCTTCATTTCCGTCGCATTCATTTTTGGGAAGTGCATCAGGATGGACAAGTTTTGCCTTCCCCACATAGGCTTTCTTCAGTTCAGTCTCAGAAACTTCTTCTCTGATTCCAAGTTCTTCTTTGGCCTGTGCCACATGTTCCAGGTTAAATTTCTCAACCTCAATGGTATAAAAACTATAACAGGGCAAGGGACCAACTAACTTGAATCGCAGGAATCCTTCAAATTCTTCGTCAAGCTGGTCGATCGCCTGTTCGAATCTCTCTTTGGAATTCTCGTTAATGAGGAATGCAGAATTGGTAACCATCTGGTCATTCATCACCTCATGTATTTTTATGTCGATACTGAATTTGGACAAACTTTCCAGAACCTTCAATTCAACTTCCTTGTTTTTTTCACTTAATTTTTGCTGAAAGAGCATCCCCACTTTTATCTGATCGACTGGTGAAACCTTGTCTGTGTTTTTAAGGATATCATCTTTTAAGGCAATGATGTCAGGGTGGTCAGCCATCTCTTTTATCGTTTTGCCAAAATCGGCCCAGGTAACGACAAGATCAAATTCTGTCTGATGTTCAATCTTCATCAAGGTAGTTTTCATTAAGCTATAACCTTTTGAAAGAATGCTTAAAACCTCTTCCCTGGTTTGTACGATAGTTCCGAGTTTCATTGGAAGTATCATCTTGAATCCATACACCATGATATCTTCAATGGTTTTTTGATGATGGACCAAAAGGCGCGCGAGTGATTCCCGGTCTGAAAAATCGAGATATGCCCTATCACTGTTAGAAACAATGGCCGATATATCAAGGAAAGAGATGAAATTAATCTCAGAATTCTTCAGTGAACGAAAATGATTTTCACTGTATGAAATTGGCACAACCCCATAAATGTAAATTCCTTTTGCTGCCATGTTTTTTAATTTGAACGGTTTTACTTCTTTGTAGCGTTTTGTTTTAAAACCAGGTCGATGGCTTCTTCAAAATGGGTTTCCTTTAGACTAATGGTATCCAAAATGCTGGCCGGATTCTTCTGGTTTTTATCGATCAATTCACGTATGGCAAGCATAGCCGCTTTACGGCAGATAAATTCGATGTCAGATCCGGTCAGGCTTTCAGTTTTGAGTGCCAGTTTATTCAGGTTAACTTTTTTTGCCAGGGGCTTATTCCGCGTATGAATTTCGAATATTTTCTCCCTGGTCTGAACATCAGGCAATGGTAATTCAAAGATCAGGTCGAAACGGCCACTTCTTAGCAATGCAGGGTCTATTAAATCGATCCGGTTGGTTGCAGCCAGCACGATAACTCCTTTCAGATCTTCAATTCCATCCATTTCAGTAAGGAATTGGCCAATCACCCGTTCAATCACTCCGGAACCTGAGCCATCGCTGCTTCGCCGTGGGGTCAGACTGTCAATCTCGTCCAGAAACAGAATACATGGTGAGGCTTGTTTGGCCATTCGGAAAAGTTCCCGGACACCTTTTTCTGATTCACCAATGTATCGGCTTAATATCTGAGGTCCTTTTACCGAGATAAAATTAACACCGCTCTCGCTTGCCAGCGCTTTAGCCAGATAGGTCTTGCCCGTACCGGGTTTTCCGTGTAGAATAATTCCTTTTGGTGGTTTTGTATCGGCCTTTTTGAATAGATCTGCATATTTCAGAGGCCATTCAACAGTTTCTTTCAATGCTTCTTTAATTTCCCCGAGGCCGCCAACATCATCCCATTTCACATCGGGAACCTCAACAAACACTTCCCTGATGGCCGAAGGTTCAACCTCTTTCATGGCATCCATAAAGTTATCCATGGTAACTTCGAGGGACATCAGTAATTCGTAAGGGATTTCTGCCATTTCGAAATCGATTTGCGGAAGTATCTTCCTCAGCGCGGTCATTGCTGCTTCCCTGGCCAGCGCTTCAAGATCGGCACCAACAAAACCATGGGTGATCTCGGCCAGTTTTTCCATATCCACATCCATAGACAAGGGTATTCCCCTGGTATGAATGTGTAAGATTTCAAGTCTGCCTTTTTTATCGGGGATGGAAATAGAGATTTCGCGGTCAAATCGTCCGGGTCTGCGCAGTGCCGGATCAATTGAATTTGGAATGTTGGTTGCCCCAATCACAATTACCTTTCCTCTTGATTCCAACCCATCCATCAGAGATAACAGTTGCGCTACCACACGCTTTTCAACCTGCTTTTCGCTCCCCATTTCTTCCCTTTTTGGAGCGATGGCATCTATCTCATCAATAAATATTATGGAAGGTGCATGTTGCTGGGCTTCTTCAAAAAGTTTCCGGATTCGGCCTTCGCTTTCACCATAAAACTTACCCATGATCTCCGGGCCTGATATGTTGATGAAATAGGCATCTGTTTCATGAGCCACAGCACGAACGATAAGCGTTTTCCCTGTTCCCGGAGGGCCATACAGAAATACACCTTTAGGTGGCTGAACACCAAGCCGCTCGAAAATTTCAGGATATTTCAAAGGAAGTTCGATCATCTCGCGAATGCGCTGAACCTGATTCCCAAGTCCTCCGATATCTTCATACGAAACCTTGCTTTTGCTTTCTCCCTCCTGTTTTGGCAATTCAAGTTGAAATACTGTATTTGGCTGGATAAGTATAATGCCTTCGGGATTTGTTCCTGTCACTGTATATTCTACCGAGCGCGATCCAAAAAGATTGGCTCTTACCTTGTCTCCTTTTGTTACAGGCAATCCATTGATTAATGAACCAATGTATTTCGCATCATCGGCCTTGTACAATGACCCGGTTTTTGTATTGGGCTTCAGTTTAATCTTTGCCGCAGGCCGACATGTTGTCTTAATAATCTTAACCTTTTCATCAATCCCAGCCTGGGCATTTCCCCTGGTAATCCCATCAATTTGTATAATACTTTTATTCCTGTCATCAGGGAAACAGGGCATGATTTTGACAGGTGTGGCTCGTTTGCCTTCAATGACAACAACATCACCACTTTCCAATCCGATCAGTTTCATGTCTTGTGGATCTATCCTGGCGATTGCCCTGCCCACATCCTTTACCAAGGCTTCTTTAACTCGTAAAATTATTTCATCTTTAAGTTTGTCCATGACTTGATTAGTGATTATTGAGCATTAAAAAGAAATGTGTTTAGCAGGTTCAATGCTGCCAATCCTTTGATTTCTTCCGGGAAAACGGGTACTTCCACTTTGTTTAATTGGCTGAAAACTTCGTCAATCTCCTGCAGATATTTTATTTGGCCAGCTTTCTTTCTTTGGCAAAAACAACAACCTTCAGAAACCATTACATTATTCAGGATAATCTGCGCTGGAATTATTTTCGATTTACTCAGGTCTGCCAATAGCCTTACAGTTTCAGAAATTGCCATTGATTCAGGGATACAAACCGGAATAAACTCACATCTGGTTTTATCATGTAACATATCTTCAATTCTTCTCACCGTTTTTTTCAAGCTTAGCAACAGACTGTCGACTTCATCCAGTTGGTATGATCCTGAAAAACTGGTAATCATGTATCGGTATTTCCATCTCATTTTTACGGCCACCTTGATCCATTCGTCCAGAAGTTTTGGGGAGGAGATCAATCTTAATGCATGACCGGTTGGCGCAGTATCTACAACATATTTATCATATTTATCTTCCTCAATAAAGTCGATAATGGTTTTGAAACTCATCACTTCATCTATGCCCGGAATGGATAAGCTCAGCATTTCATCAATATCTTCGTTGTCAAAACCTGAAGAGGTGTCAAGGAGTTTTTTCAGTTCTGACCGATGTTCTGTCTTAAACTTTGAGAGCGCTTTTTCAGCAACAATTTCAATTGCATCTAAATTCTTATATCCGGTTACTTCCTTGATTTCAAAGCCAATCTGCTGTTCAAGGCAATCGGATATGGAATGTGCCGGATCGGTTGAAATGAGAAGTGTTTTGAAATTTTCAGATAACGACAGGGCAGCAGCAGTTGCACAACTGGTTTTTCCAACACCACCTTTTCCCCCAAAAATAATGAGCTTCAGACCGTTGTTTTCTAAACCTGCAAGTGCCATACTGTTTATTTTTTTATCCTGATCTCAAGTATCCCATTGGTAAATTTGTGCTGTAAACTTGAAAGATTTCCTTTGGCAGGGAGCAGTAATTCTTTCCGGTAGGTCCTGTGTTTGCTTAAGGCCGAGATTTCGAGAATATCTTCCTTCAGCGCTATTTTGATGTCATTTTCCTCTACACCAGGCATTTCGGCGATAATAACAAACTCCTCTTTTTCATCAAAGATGTCAGTCATAGGTTCCCGTTCTTCATCTACTTTAGGTCCTTCCGGGGTTTTTTTGATGTTCCCGAAAGTTTCAACTTTTGGGGAGCCTCCGACTGCTGTGTTGATTGTAAAGCCATAAACTCCTTTCATACCTTTTTTGAGGTTATCAAAATTGATTTCACCTTCCTTGCTGATACCCCCTTTTTCTTCAAGTTTTCCGGCCAGGTCAACTAATTTCTCGATACCTTTGAATAGCCCCCCAAGACCGAAAAGTTCAAAATCAGCTTCGACTTTTTTTTCTTTATCCTTATCGTCTTTCATTTTATTGTAATTTATAGGTTCAGTAAATTATATCGGTTTACTTATAGATTCAAGCTTTTGAAGACGCGCCTCCAGATTTTCCTGTTGATGCATCAGCTCTTTTTCCCTGGCTTTGGTCGAGAGGTAGGTATCTTCCTGCCACCAGTTGATTCCCATCTCCATGGCTTTGTCAACTGAAGCTACAAGCAACCTGATTTTAATGGTTAATAGGTCGATATCTGCAATCTGGATTTTGATATCGCCTGCAATTACGATCCCTTTATCGAGTACTCTTTCGAGAATATCGGCAAGACCAGTTGCGTTAATTGAATGGGTAGGCTCTGCCATAACACATTGTTTTTAATAGTCTATCGACATTGTTTTAAATTCAGGATTCTGATCTTTCTTTATCTCCGGACTGGACTCCTGAAATTCAGCACTATGCATTTGACCAGCTTTCACATCATTGTAAGCCTGAATTTCGTCCAACCTTCCCTGAATGATTTCAAGTCTTTGTAATATCCTGATCTTTTCACTATTCAAACGGGTTCGTTCTTTTTCATACATATACAATTTGATGAAATCAGATTCTTCTTTATTCGGAATACCTGATTTTACCACATTTTGCATCGATTTGATGCTCTGAAGTCCTTTTATTGCACTTGATATTGGCATAATCTTTCGTATTTTAGTGAATGCCTGAACGATGATTTATTGTGAATTCAAATATTTTTCAATGAGTTCATCCACAATGATTTTAACTTTTTCCTGATTGGTTTTTGAGCCAATCCGGCTGGTTTCAGATGTTAGAATATCCTGGCAGATTCTCCGAAACGTAACCTTCGATTTGGAAGGAGTCGTTTTTAAAGTTGCCAGGGTTTTGGCAATCATTATGGAACCTCGTATTGTCGGATCAAATTCTGTTTTTCCTGATTCGCGTAAGCCTCTGACAATTTTTACTATTATTTCAGTGTCTTTCAGGGATAGCTCCGATTTTGCCATGGTTATTTTCAACTCGGTTTCATAGTCAAAATGATCGAGATCAAGGGTTACCATTCGATCGCGCAAGGCATCCTGGGTCCGGTTTACGCCGGCATACTCTTCAGGATTTGAAGTAAAGATGGCCCGGAATTCCGGATGTACTTTCATGTAGTAATCTTCTTCTTTTGCTGCTGAGGTGCTCAGCATTCTCTCCTGAAGGATAGGAAGCAGGATGTTATTTGCTTCAGGACGTGAACGGGTAAACTCGTCGTAGATGAGAGTAAAACCATTTTTTACGGCAATGGTTAAACGGTTGTTCACCCACTGTTTACTCATATCCTCTTCGTACTTATGAACGGAATGAATAAATTTGTCATCGAGTCTTTTATATTTATAACCCTGTTCGCTGCCAATCAGATCTGAAGTTTTGTACTCGGCATCGCCATGGATGATAACTACAGGCCTTCCAATTTTACTGGCAAGGTGCATGGCCACAGTTGTTTTTCCGGTTCCTGAAGGGCCTCTGAAATGTACCGGAAATCCTGCTTTTATATAAGTAAGGCCACGGTTGGTAATGTCTTTAACATAGTCTGTTTCGACAAAATTCGACATTGGCTTTAGTTCCAGTACGGTGTTCATTTCATTATTAGCATTCATAGTCAGTAATTTTATGAATCATAAATTAAATTCCCGTTTAGGAAGTTGTTTTAAGGTGTCCCTCCAAATATCTCCAGCCTCTTCAATATCCTTAGTAATTTGTTCTTTTGTCTGTAAAAAGGATTCTAGCCTTACCTTAAACTTATCAATGGCTTCCTGCCTTTTCTGTAAACTCCTTCTGATATTGTTTCCAATATTGTCCATTGTTAAAATAATCCTATACCTCCACAAAGTGAACATGGAAGTCCGTCGCCTGATTTTCCGGTTCCATTACACTGTTCACATTTGGTGTTGCTTTTGATATGATTTTTTCCCTTTCCTCCGCAGACAATACACGGAACTCTTGCACCAAGCGGGTTTTTGCCAGTACCTGAACAAAAAATACATTTTTTCATTGGTTCATATACCACAACCTGACCGGAACCATTACATACCAGGCATTTAGAAGCAGGAGCGAGCAAATCAAAAGGATCCATACCTGTCCCGCCACAGAATGCACATTTTATTATTTTTTTCATAATCTGAATCATTATGGATTGAATATTACGAAACTGAAATAATCGTGGAATAATAAGCAAAAGGTTACATCATTTTTGCTCAGTGCCGATTTGCTATTTCATTGGAAAGTAAATGTTTTCTACCTTTTGCACCTTCCCTTCATCCAATAAAGTTTTTGCAATAAACCCAAGCTTCATTCGTGTTTCTCCCAGCGGTTCTTCCATCTGCGAGATTTTTACCCCATTAGGATGCATATTGATGTATTCCAATACTTTCTGATCCAGCGTTTTTTGAATTATTGGATTGAAGTGCTCCTTTATCTCAATTGCTTTTGGAGTTTCAATAATAGGTTCAAATTTAACCTCAGTTACATGTTCAGTTTTAAGTTCAGTTATCGGCTCCTTTTTTTTTTCGGGTTTTACGACTATTTCTTTATGCTGTTTTACTACACCCGTCTTTCTTAATTGGGCCACGGCATCCTGCATTTTTTTCCACTCAGCAGAGGCTTGATTTCTGTCCTGTGTATAATCAGTAATCAACCCGGAAGTAGCTTTTTGTATGTCGTTTACTTCTTTACGGATTTCTTTAATAGCCAGATGGATTCCTTTCATAATCCCATTGTATTCGTCTAGCCTTTCGGTTTCGCCGTTTGCGAGGTCCTTATGCAACTGATGAGCCATTTTTTGATTTTCTTTGCTGATTTCCGATAATCTTTTCTGAAATCCATTCAGCAATGTCCTTGTGTATTCAACTTTATCGGCCAGGTTTTTGCTTAGTTCTGCCCTGAGTTCCACCGACATTTCAAAATGCTCTTTTTCAAACTTAGCGAGCATATCATTGGTGTTTTTGAAGATAAGCAAAACCTCTTTGTTGATGCTAATGATATCACCATCGATGTTTTTCATTAGTTTATCAAATTCATTCATCCTGATTTTCTCATTTTGCATCCTATCGGTCTTTCCCTGAGAAAAGAATTTATTCAATTCAACTGCCATTTGCGCCCTTTCAGTAATAAATCCATGGATCATGCTGATAGTGGATGACTGAATATCAACCACTTCCTGTTGTATGGAGGCGATGGTGTGATGAACTCCCGACATTAATTCATTGAAGCTGCTTAGCCTTTCTTTTTCGCCATTTGCAAGCTTAGATCGAAGAGCAGCTGCATTGGCGTTTAAAATTGCCGCCAATTCCTGTTGATCTCTGCGAAAACCGTCGAGGGTTTTCTGTACATCGTTTACAAGCTCTTCATTCTCTTTAATCCTTTGTTTGAATGAATTAAGTATATCTCCACTCAAATTTTTCATTTCTGTTGATAGTCTCATTTTTTTATCTCCTATACTTATGAATATTTGGTTAACTGCTTCAGATGATCTCTTTTATAAGTTGATTTTTAATATCTTTAATATCTTTTACCAGGATATGGTCTCCTTTTTTCAGTATGTTTTCCAGACATTCCATCATTCGGTTATGCAACTGTTGAAAACTCAGGAATGACTTCATTGCTGTTTCCTTTCTCAATTCCTGAAGTTTTAAAATTTGAGAAAGTTGCTCTTTGATTAACGCAATTCTATCGCTGGCATCCGGAGAGGTAACATCTTTTATGCCCAACAAATTTGTTTTTAGCGAAATGATGGTCTCTTTCTGTGCTTCAATAAAGATCATAAACTGGCTTTCAGCTTCCTTTTCTTTTTCATCAACTGTGCCAAGAATACTCGCCATCATTGAATTGTAATCTTTTTTACGCAACGACCCATTCTTTGCAAGAGTTTCGCAAAGTCTGGAGTTCAAAACATCTCTTTCCCTTTTAAGATTATTTAATGAATTGTGAACTGAATCGAACAGTGAATGGGAAGATTCTGCAATATTTTCTGATGACTGATAGGCAGTTTGAATTTTCTGAATCCGATCCTCAAAGGAAGAGATGATGTTTTCGAAAACAAGATTCATATCCGGTTTTAGATTGGCATTCATTGGTAATGATTTTTTGGGATTTTTCTTTTCAGGAGAATAGTGATATTCCTGGTAAATCATGCTTCCAAACAGACAATTATGAAGGATGTTTAGCAAGAATAACTACTTAAATGCTTAACTGTAAAATGCCTTATGCGGCTTTAGCAGTTAATCCGATGGCTTCGGCATACTTCAGGTATGTTTCAACAGATGCAACAACTACTCTTGCTTCAATAGCAAGCAGTTCGATACCAACCAATGAAACTCTTACCCATGCATCAACAACGACACCTTTGTCGAGGATTCGGTCGATTACTTCGACTAAACTTGATGACCCGATTGTTTTTTCAACTGACATCTTTAATTCTCCTACATTTAATTAATAATGCCGTGCTTAACATTAGAGTGACGGTTAACCTCTTGTGTCAGGATTATAAGCAAAGGGTTTGCCAAAGATTATATAGCATAAGAATAACAAATACTTTCGTTGAATAATTATCTGAATATGAATGGATAAAAAATATATCATTCTTTCGAAAAGTGCGTTTTCTACTGCTAAAATGAAACAACAAATGATAGAAATACTATGAAATAATCACGTGGATACGCGAAAACGCGTTATAATTGATATTTGTTAATGTTGATAGAGATATTGTATTTCTTCATTTTCCGGCTAAGGGCATCACGGTGTATTCCAAGAGCATCAGCAGTAGCCTGCTGATTGAAATTGTATAGTTTCAATGCATACTGTATTGCCTTCATTTCCTGAACTTTCAGAGAGATAATTTCATCCTTTTGTGACCTGTCCTCTGTTTTTTGTGGTTTAACCCGAAAGTCATTAATTCCGAGTGAATTGCCTTTGCAAAGGATGATGGCTCTTTCGGTCATATTTTTTAATTCCCTGACATTTCCCGGGAAGTCGTATTTCACAAGTGTATCAAAAACTTCCCTTGAAACATGAAGGTTAGGCTTATTAAACCTGGTTGTATAATCATTCACAAAATGAAGTACCAGGGGTTTTATATCTTCAGGTCTTTCCCTGAGTGCCGGTATATGAATTTGAAGTGTATTTAGCCTGTGAAGCAGATCTAGCCTGAATTTTTTCTTTTCAATGCGTTTCTCAATTTCTCGGTTTGTTGCCGAAAGAATGCGAAAATCCGTATGAACTTCGGTGGTTTCACCAACTCTGGTAATTACCTTTTCTTCGGTCGCCCTTAAAATTTTCGATTGAAGGCTTAATGGCATATCGGCGATTTCATCCAGAAACAAAGTCCCATTGTTGCAAACTTCAAAATAACCCATTTTATCGGTGATGGCTCCGGTAAAAGATCCCTTTTTATGACCAAAAAATTCACTGTCCAAAAGTGTTTCCGCAATAGCATTGCTGTTAACGGCACAAAAAACATGATCTTTCCTTATACTCGAATAGTGAATGATTCTGGCAATATTCTCTTTTCCAGTTCCACTCTCACCAGTAATCAGAACATTGGCTTCGGGATAATTTGCAGCAATAATTGCCTGTTCAAATACCTCCATTATCGGAGCGCTGACCCCGATAAACTGCCGGTCAATTTTTTCTTCCAGCGTTTTTGATATCAACGAGTTCTTTTCTTCCATAAGTTTTAACCTTCTTTGCATCTGAAGGTATTTCTGCGTCCGTTCGATTGCAATCTGAATGTCGATAAACCGGAATGGTTTACGCAAATAATCGAATGCTCCAAGCCGCATGGCTTTGATCACAGTATCCATATCGCCGTGTGCAGAAATAATGATGACTTCCATGTAAGAAAATTGCATTTTCACTTCCTTCAGAAAGTCAAGACCATTTGCGCCGGGTAACCTGACATCAAGGATCAGCAGATCAATTTCATTATTGTTTAATATTATTCTTCCCTCCTCTATGGTATTGGCTTCAAATGAAACAAAATCTGAATCCGTAAAAAAGCCACTTAATTCCTGGGTGAACTGCTTTTCGTCATCAAGAATCAGGATTTTTATTTTGTCTTTTTTTTCCATTTTTCTATTTTTTCTTTTCTATTTCAAGCATCAGTTTAATTCTGGTTCCAAGCAAGTTTTCGCTGGCAATATCGATAGTACCATTCATTTCTTTGAGTATTTGATAACAAATGGATAATCCGAGACCGGTACCCTTTCCTTCATCTTTGGTTGTATAAAAGGGCAGCATGATGTTATGGATGTCATCCTTACTGATGCCAATCCCATTATCTTTGATTTCAACGATCAGAAACTGATTTTCCTGAAAGGTTTTGATTTCCACAATCATATCATAATGATCCTTTGATTTGCTTTTCTTTTCGAGTACAGCATCTTTGGCATTGGTTAACAAATTCACGATAACCTGTTCAAATTTATAGGTATTGCCAACTAACTGTGGAATTTGCCTGTCTAATTGGAGGTTCAGTGTAATGCCCAGGTGCTTGAATTGTTCCATGATCATTGAGGCAGCATTCTCGATGCTCATATTAATATCGAAGGCCGTTAATACAAAATCATCATGGCTTCTTGAAAATGCCCTGATATGATCTATAATATTCCTGATACGGGTTATGTTCTCGAAGATTATATCTGATTTGTTTTTAAGAAACTCAATATCGACAGTTTCATTTTTATCTGTCACAAACAGAATTTTATCCATAACCATCGAAATAATATTTAATGGCTGGTTAATCTCGTGTGCGATCCCTGAAGCCATTTCTCCAAGGTTAGCCATACGGTCAGCATGAATTTGTTTGGTTTCCATTTTTCTCCGTTGAGATATATCGCGAATGATTAGCATGAACGATAAGGGTGTCCCATCTGATTCCTGTATTAAAGTAGCGCTTGTTTCGGCAGCAAAAATGAGTTGGTTTTTCTTTTTTATCTTTAACTCAATGTTTTGAGCAAGCCCTTCGTTCATTGCCTTTTCGAATAAATCGTTCAACGTTTTATTTTCATCAGGCGGAACAAACAAGTTAAAGTATTTGCCAACAAGATCGTTTTTGAAATCAGCACCAAATAACTCAAGACCGATGTCCGAAATCTCAGTAATTATTCCATTCAGATCAATCAATAAGATACCATCCGGAGATGAATTTAACATGGTCTTATATTTTTCTTCGCTTATTTTCAATGTATATTCTGCCTGCTTGCGTTCGGTGATATCAATAATATTCAATAGACATTGTTTGCCATTCTCTGTAATAACACCCTCTATGTGTACGTATTTTGGTTGATAATCTTCGGTCTCGAGCATTACTTCGCAACTTCCTTTTGTCCTAGTATTAAAAAGATTTGTAAAGAAGGCATTGAATACAGGAAGAGTAGTGGTTGAAATATAGAAATCGAAATGGTCATTTACCAGCGTGGGGCGTTGTTCACTTAATCCAAGCAAGCGGGATCCGCTATAGTTAAGCTCCTGAATTATTTTATCCGCCGATAGGGTTACATAGCCGGAAGGCGCAAAATTGTATAGATCTGAATATTTATAGGAGGCAACCTCAGCTTTCTCTTTTGCCAGTGTGAGTTCGTTATTCTGCATTTCAAGTTCAATATGGTAAGTCCTTAGAGATTCCTCCAATTCAACACGCTTGGTGATATCTTTAATAAAGCCCAGAACACGGCGTTCATTTAACTTGACTGCTTCTAATGTCCACCATCGTTTATTCATGCTTTTTGAAATAAACGATAAATCTGCTTTTAATGTGCCGAAACTAAACACCTTTTCAAATGGAGTCAGAACATCTTCAAATGATTCTTCCGGAAGCAAGTCTAAAATGGACATTTCAAGAAGCTCTTCCTTCGAATATTCGGTCATCCTGCATATCGCAGGATTGACTTCTAAAAACCTGCCACTTTTTTCAGCCACAAAAACACCATCCGGAGCATTATCAATATAACTTCGATATCTTTCCTCGCTCTTTTTAAGAGCAACATTGACTCTGGTCACTTCGCTGGCATTTTTCCGTAAAAGAGCTGCCTCACTTTGAATAGACTGTTTCTGGTTAAATAGATCAAGGAATACAATTATTTTGCTTAATAAAATATGATTATGGAAAGGCTTCAATATGAAATCAACAGCACCGGAATCATAACCTTTTAGTAGTTCCTTTTCATTGTAACGACCGGATGTCAGAAAAATAACCGGCACTTTTCTGACTGATGGCTCCTTATTCAACTTCAATGCCAATTTAATTCCATTCATTTTAGGCATTTGAAGATCAATAATTGCCAGTATAATTTCTTTCTCCCGTGTCTTTCCAAGAGCTTCAGAAACCGATTTGGCTATAATTAAATTAAGCCTTAGTTTCTTCAATTCAGCTTCAAGGTACTCCAACAGTACTGAATTGTCATAAACAATAAGAAGATTTGGAATCGATTTCATAACACGATCATTTCACTTTCTCAGGTTCATCCCCAACAATGCCGATTTTCAATCTTTTCAACATCTTTGGTTTTCAATACTTTCAATACCAGGTAATCAGAATGAATTCGATAATTAGATCAAATGGATTATCAATTTTCATCTCTGAAGTTATCAGTTTCCCATATGGCCCAGATTTATCCTGTCAATTTCCGTTGAATTTCAGAAAATGTTGTATTTATGCTGTTATTACTTTATGAAGATATTCATCTGAAATCCGTGGAATGAATATATGCCCAAAATTTAAATATTGCAATTCAGGAAAGTGTTATAGAATTATTGCAAAAATTTACATAATTCCCACATTTTCGTTGTTTTTTGAAATCACTTCATCTTTTTGAGGAGAAGTGCTTTGCCAAATCTTACAAGACCTGTTTTGTTTTTTTAGAAAACTTTGCATCTTGTCTTGGGTGTACGACATAATTCCCTTATTAGTGAATTATGGTGTTTTGTTATCTATTGTCATTCAACTTAGTAATCTCTCCCGATGAATCGGGACAAGTTGTGCAATTGTTTTAAAATAGTTACACAGAGAGCCACAGAGGAAAAAACACAGAGTTACACAGAGAAAAAAGTCTCTGACCACGTGTACTCGGGGTGTGACTTCTCCATGTAACTCTGTGACTTCTCTGCGTAACTCTGTGTAATGATTTGCTGTACAGAGGGAATTTTGTCGTACATCGCTTGTCTTTAAACTTTTAGGCCATAACTCAATTCTTGTCCCCAAACCTTCCGTACCTTTTCATAATGAATACAGAATTCAATATCTTACCTATCTATATCGTTCAGTTAAGCCGCCGACAGGGTTGTCAACCACTGTCGTGCAATCGAGAAACCCTGTCGGTGGTTTAAGACCCCGACAGTGGTTATACAAGAAACCAAAAACAAACAACATTGACTATTCTGCATTAAAAATACTTCTTCATAACCTCCGCTAATTTATCCTTCCTGATGGGCTTTGAAATATAATCGCTGCATCCTACCTTCAGTGCCTTTTCCCTGTCACCTACAAGCGCATATGCTGTCTGGGCAATAATCACAACATCTTTGTTAAATTGACGTATCTGCCGGGTAGCTTCATATCCGTCCATGCCAGGCATCCGTATATCCATCAGGACCAAATCGATGTCAGGATTACTCTGGCAAACCTCAATAGCTTCAAAACCCGTTTTGGCCTTGAAAACCTTGTGGCTATATTTCTCAACATCCGTTTCAAGAAGCATTTCTGAAACTTCGTCGTCCTCGGCAATTAATATCTTCAGTTTCCTCAACAGAGTTTCAGCTTCTTCGACTGAAACAATGTTGGTATTCTCCGCTTCTTCCAGTTCAGTCTGATAGGGAAGGGTGAAATAGAACGTACTTCCTTTTCCCACTTCGCTTTCGACCCAAATTTTACCACCCAGCATTTCAACATAAGCTTTCGAGATAGATAAACCCAATCCAGCTCCCTGCCGGGCCATTTTATCCACTAAATCCACCTGGATAAAACGGTCAAAAATGGCTTCCTGCCTGTCTTTCGGGATACCTATACCGGTATCTTTTACATAGAATTGCAGAGACATTGTGGGTTTTTGTAGAGACGTAAGGCATTGCGTCTCTACAAGGGTTGGCGTCTCTACCAGGTCATATCCAATTTCAATGGTCCCTTTATCGCAGAATTTAATGGCATTCTTAACCAAATTGGTAAGGATGGCATAAATCTTTTCACTGTCAGTCATTATACTTGCCCGTTTTTCGGGCAAGCCGTTTTTAAAACTAAACTCAATACTTTTTTTATCCATCTCTGGTTTAAAAAAGGTATGGAGATATTCGATTTTCTCATTAATATTGGTTTCAGATATCGAGACTTCCATTTGATGTGATTCAATTTTCGAAATATCAACAATATCATTTATGATATTCAGCATACGTTCACCGCTTCTTTCGATGATCCTGAGGAAGTGAATCTGCTTTTCGCTGGAAAGATTTGGTTCTTTTAAAAGTTGAGCGAACCCAAGAATACCGTTCATCGGAGTGCGGATTTCGTGGCTCATATTGGCCAGGAAGGCTGATTTTAAGCGGTCGCTTTGCTCTGCTTGATCTTTTGCAATAACTAATTCTGCAGCCCTTTTTTCTTTCTCTGTATTTTGAAAATCAAGTTCTTTGTTGGCCAGAAATAACTCAGCAGCACGCTTCTCTTTCAAATCGTTCTGGTAGAGAAGCTCCTTATTCGCAATAACTAATTCATCTGCTCGCTTTTCTTTCTCCCTGTTTTGAAAATCAAGTTCTTTGTTGGCAACGATTAATTCTGCAGCCCGGTTTTCCTTTTCTTTGTTTTGAAAATCAAGTTCTTTATTGGCTATAAATAACTCAGCAGCTCGCTTCTCTTTCTCATCGTTCTGGTGCAGAAGTTCTTTATTCGCAATAACTAATTCGTCCGCACGCTTTTCTTTCTCCCTGTTTTGATGGGCAAGTTCCTTGTTAGCAAAGAGTAATTCCTGTTCAGCAAGTTTACGTCCGGTGATGTCGATGAGGGAAGTATTAAAGAAAAGTGGATTGTTTTCCTTATCATAAATCAACCGGGTACTGATATCGACCCAGACGGTGTTCCCGTTTTTGTGAATATATCGTTTCTCCCAGTGTGCCGTTATTATCTCTCCTGAAATCAAAGAACTGACGATCTTTTGATCCCGTTCCAGATCGTCAGGATTCGTGATTGTTTGCCAGCTAAGTGAAGACAATTCCGCTTCAGAATAGCCCAACATCTCACAGCATGCCTTATTCACTTTCATCTTACCATCAGTAACTGAAGTCATCAAATTTCCAACAACTGATTGCTCAAAAATGGTTTTATATTTTTCTTCACTAATCAGCAATTTATCTTCCATCCGTTTGCGGTCGGTAATATCGGTTGCAGTTATAAAACACTGTTCCCCTTTTGGATCGGAAATTCCGCTAAGACTAACATATATCGGCTCACTCCCTTGATCTGTAAGGGTTACATCACAGATTTTCTTTCCCTTCCCGGTAAAGATTTCATAAAGAAAGTAATTGAAATCCTTCCGGGTATCGTCGGATACAAAAAAGCCAAAGGTGCTGTTAATTAAATTAGCGCGTTCTTTCCCAAGCAGATTTGCACCATTGAGGTTAAGCTCTTTAATTATGCCTTGCGGGGAAAGTGTAAAATAACCTGAAGGTGCGAAATCGTATAATTCATCACTTTTCCAGGCAGCAATGATTCCCTGCTCACGGGCCCGTATCAGTTCTTCATTTTCCATTTCCAGCTCTAACTGTTGAACCTCAATTTCATGAATAAACTTCATGGCATCCGATTCTATCATCAGCAAATCCCCCTCCTTCGGATTCTCTTCCAACATTCTTTTTATCTTCCGCTGGAGAATTTCAATTTTTGAATGTTTAGCTTCTTCCATCACCTTATCATTAAAATTCATTTTATAACTTTAATCACGCTTACCGACCCCCTTTTTCCCAGCTAATTCTCTTAATATTTAAACTGTTGCAATATTCCTGCATTAAATACATTATTAAAATATCTGATCTGAACCCTTCGAAATAAATGCATATAAAATAAATACTTTAAATAAGAAGACCTTTATACTTTAGATATAAATATTTACATAATTCCCACATTTTCGTTATTTCCTAGAATCCCCTCATCTTCCTGAGGGGAAGTGCTTTGCCAAACCTAAAAGGATCTGTTTTGTTTTTCAGAACGAAGACCTGGAAATCGTTAAAAAAGAGAAGATCGCCTGGTTGATTGACTAATCAGGCGACAGCTTAAAAACTCATAATATTCAGTGCTTCAATAAAATGACCGCATTAAACTTAAAATAAGTGCATCCCGAGGCCTCGGGATGCACCGAACTCGTGTTGTGTGCTATGCCAAAATACTTCTTACCAAAAATGTGAAGCTCTTCTGTCTTGTTGTGTCGCATTCAATGAGCCTTTGACCCTTTAAATTATTAGAAGGTTATTCGAAGGTTATTCGAAGGTTATTCGTTGATATTTCAATTTTGTTCTAATAATCATCGAATAGTTTTCTAATAATTAATGAATAAGTTTCCAATAATTTAAAAACCTGTTAGATGGCTGGTAAAGGAGAGACCCAATCAACACCTTAACCTTGAACAGACAATGGTTTTTAGAATCAATACAATTGTAACTATTTCGATCTATCCCGTTTTCCTGCCGACCCTGCTTATGAGGTGCTTATCGCCGAAAATGACACAAAAAATCCCCCACGTTTGTCACGAAGGGGAGCTGTTTTGTCAAGAAACGTATGGAGGTTCAGGTAAAGTATATTCCGGGCTGACTAATTATCGTCCTCCTCTTTTAAGAGGATTTCCTCGATTACACGCGGGTAATGCTCGTGTTCAAGTAAATGAATACGTTCTGCCAGCGTTTCAGGGGTATCCTTAGGCAGGATTGGGCATGTGATCTGGAAAATGATTTTGCCCTTGTCGTAATCCTGGTTGACCTGGTGGATGGTGATACCGGATTCTTTATCTTTTGAAGCCAGGACAGCCTTGTGAACGCTCATTCCAAACATTCCTTTTCCGCCGTATTTTGGAAGCAGGGCCGGGTGTATGTTTATCACCGTAAATAATTCGGTCAGGTTCCGGGGAACGAGCCACAGAAAACCGGCCAGAACGATGATATCAATCCGGTGGTCGTAAAGACGATCCAGAATGTCATTTGAACGGTAAAATTCGTCGCTGTCGAATGTAATCGTTTCAATGCCTAATTTTTCAGCTCTGATCAAGGCATAGGCATTTTCGTTATTCGACCAAAGTGAATCGACAACGATCTCCTTACTGGTTGAGAAATACTCAATTATCTTTTGAGCGTTTGTTCCGGAGCCTGAGGCAAAAATGGCAATTCGTTTCATTGAATGTTCTGTTTATAGTTATATGCTAAATGGAATTTTAGAATAAAAGGTTCAAATATAGACCAGCTGATTGTATCCTTAAACCTATTTTCATCCATTTATTCACTTTTTTGTTTGAAATATCAGGGGTAAATTTATTACTTTGCATCGAATTTTTTGAAACAATTTTAATATTAACCAAAAATTAGAGTTATGTCTGACGTTGCAGCAAAAGTAAAAGCAATTATTGTTGACAAATTAGGTGTTGATGAGAGCGAAGTTACCAATGAAGCTTCATTTACCAATGACCTTGGTGCTGATTCACTTGACACAGTTGAATTGATTATGGAATTCGAAAAAGAATTTGATTTGGCCATTCCGGATGATCAGGCTGAAAAGATTTCAACCGTAGGTGAAGCTATCAAGCACATCGAAGAAAATTTGAAATAATAATAACAAAACAACATTTATGGAATTTAAACGGGTAGTTGTTACCGGACTTGGAACTGTTAACCCGCTTGGTAATTCAATTGAGGAATTCTGGGAAGGCTTAAAAAACGGGAAAAGCGGCGCAGGCCCCATCACCCATTTTGATGCCACCACACACAAAACAACATTTGCCTGCGAACTGAAGAATTTCGATCCTGCAGTTTACGTAGAGAAAAAAGAAATCAGAAAACATGATCCGTTTACACTGTATGCTTATGCAGCAGCAGCGCAGGCTATCGAGGATTCCGGTCTTGATCTCGACAAGGTTAACAAAGACCGTGCAGGAGTTGTGTGGGGAGCCGGAATCGGAGGCTTACAAACCTTCTTTGAGGAAACGCTGAATTACAAAAACGAGATGCCTCGTTATTCGCCTTTCTTCATTCCAAAAATGATTGCCAACATAGCAAGTGGGTTGCTCTCGATCCGTTATGGATTCAGAGGTCCAAATTTCACGACCGTAACAGCATGTGCATCTTCCTCCACTGCTCTTATCGAAGCGATGAATTACATTCGCTTGGGCAAGGTGGATATTTTTATCTCCGGAGGTTCAGAAGCAGCAATAAATCCGGCAGGATTGGCAGGATTTAACTCCATGAGGGCTCTTTCTACCCGCAACGACGATCCGACAACGGCTTCACGTCCGTTTGATTTAGACCGTGATGGGTTTGTAATGGGAGAAGGATCAGGAGCTCTCATTCTTGAGGAGTATGAGCACGCGGTTAAACGTGGTGCTAAGATTTACGCAGAACTGGTTGGCGGAGGCATGTCGGCTGATGCTTACCACATGACTGCCCCAGACCCGGAATCGGGTGGTGCAACTTTATGCATGAAATGGGCTTTGGAAGATGCAGGTTTCAATCCTGAAGACATCGATTACATCAATGTTCATGGTACTTCAACTCCTTTGGGAGATATTGCTGAACCACAAGCTATCCAGAAATTATTTAAAGAACATGCTTATAAAATGAGCATCAGTTCAACCAAATCAATGACGGGTCACTTACTGGGAGCCACCGGCGCAGTTGAAGCGATTGCATGTATCCTTGCCATTCGGGATGGTATTATACCCCCTACAATCAACCACTTTACCGACGATCCTGAAATTGACCCAAAACTTGATTTCACTTTCAATGTCGCTAAAGAACGCAAAATCAAAACTGCTTTAAGCAACACCTTTGGTTTTGGCGGCCACAATGCTACTGTTATTTTCAAGAAAATTTAATAAAAGTGATACGTACCATTGTTCAAAGAATAAAACTCTTTTCTTCTTCTAGAAAAGAGTTTTATTTATTTTTAAGATCATTGCTTGGATTCTATCCGACCAATCTTAGGATATACGACATTGCGGTTATTCATAAGTCGGCATCAAAGATTGACTCCCAGGGCAATTACGTGAACAATGAACGGCTCGAGTACCTGGGCGATGCCATACTGGGCGCGGCCATTGCAGATTTCTTATACAACCGCTTTCCCAACCAGGATGAAGGATACCTGACCCAGATGCGTTCGAAACTGGTAAACCGAACCTTCCTGACCCAGCTTACCTACCAGATCGGACTGAATCATTTCATCCAGTCGAACACTACCTCGACCATCGAATCGAGTCACATTTACGGCGACACACTTGAAGCACTCATTGGGGCCATCTACATTGATAAAGGTTTCCTGGAAGCCAAAAAATTCATTACCCGCAAACTATTGAATAACTATGTCAACCTGGTTGAGGTACAGAATACCAATACCAATTACAAGAGCCAGTTGATCGAGTGGTCGCAGAAAAACAAAAAGGCGGTTTCGTTTGATACTGCCGACGAGACCAAGAATGACGGCAAACAGCCCTGGTTTATAGCAACCATCGAAGTGGACAATGAACTTCTGGGCAAGGGTTCGGGAACTTCAAAAAAAGAAGCCCAGCAAAATGCCTCCAAGGTAGCCGTCGACAAAATCAAGACCCTATACCCGGATACTACCCCATCGGAATAGCATCCGCATACAAAAAGAACCTTTGCTCCAGGGCTTCACCATAGATCTATTTTCATTTAATATCCCGATTAAGAAATAATCAGATTACAGGATTGCAGTTCTGTTCTACTTTTTCGTCCATTCGGCTTCGGCAGTTACAGGACAAAAGGTCCAGTGTTAAATATTGTTAAGTGTTAATTCTCAGTATTTTTAAAGGCTATCTTTGCCATATGAGCAGAAGGGTAATTTTAATATTGATTGTTTTAATGATTTTGGTGATGACCAGTTTGATCGTCGTACAAATCAATTCAATTTACAAGGCACTCAAAATTAAAGAGGAGCAGTTCAATGCTTCTGTCAACAGTGCATTGAGCAAGGTCTCCAATAAGCTTGAAGTTGCAGAGACTTCGCTGATTGACAAAAAATCATCCCGATTTGCAGCAGAAGACAATACCGGAGTTTATCCGAATAATATCCACCGGACGATTCAGGGAACGCTGAACAAGCACGACATCCAGATATCCATGCAGGATGCTCACGGATTGCAGGAAAGCGCCTATTATGAAGAACTGAACATCGAATATAGAGCATCTGCTTCCAAAAAGCCCAGTGAAAGGGGTAGTCCTGGCGACTTCCCCAATGCTTTTGACATTATTCATGAGAAAGATGGCTATGCAAGCAGACAGTATGATGAAAGGATGAATCAGCTGGCCCAGTTGCTTGCCAATACTCAGGTTGCCATTTTTCAAAAGCTTCCGATTGAAGATCGGATTGAAGTAAGTACACTGCCCAGGTTCATCAAAACCGAACTGAACAAACAAGGGATCAACCTGGATTTCAGATATGCCGTCAAATCGTTTTCGGCAGGCAAAGAACGGCTAATCTATGGCGATAAGGATTTCAATTCAAGGAAGTTAAAGGATTACAATACCTTGCTCTTTCCCAACGATCTGGATGATCTGAAACCCAATTACCTGTTTATCTATTTCCCGGAGCAGAATACTTTTTTATTAAAGGAAACCGGTATACTTGTAATTCCAACCTTTGTACTGACAGCCATGCTGATCGGAATTTTCGTATTCACAATTCTGATCATTCTGAGGCAGAAAAAACTTTCAAACATTAAAAACGACTTCATCAACAACATGACTCACGAGCTGAAAACACCTATTTCTACTATTTCACTGGCCAGTCAGATGTTGAGGGACAATACAGTATCCATTACCCCGAAGACTATCGAACACATCTCAGGAATCATATACCAGGAAAGCAAACGACTCACTACACAGGTTGAAAAAGTATTGCAAATGGCTGTGTTTAATGAAGGAACATTAAAGCTGAAATTTAAGGAAGTAAATTTAAATGCATTAATTCAATCAGTGGTATTAAACTTTGAGCTTCGGGTTAAATCTAAGAATGGTGAATTGATTACAGATTTAAAGGCCAATCCGTCGATCATCAAAGGAGATGAGATGCATATTACAAATGTTTTGTTTAACTTGCTCGATAATGCAGTAAAATACAGCAAAGATGATCTCAGGGTATTGATCTCAACTGAATTGAAAGACAATTATCTGGTGGTATCAGTAAAAGATCATGGAATCGGGATACAAAATGAACATGTTGGCCAAATTTTTGAGAGGTTCTACCGTGTGCCGACCGGCAATGTACATGATGTGAAAGGATTCGGCCTTGGATTGAGCTATGTCAAGAAAATTATAGAAGTTCATAAGGGTAAAATAGCTGTTGATAGTGCCATTAATAAGGGAACTAAATTCATGATTTATTTTCCAATAAACATAGAAGAACATGGAAAAAAAAGTAAAATTGCTGTTAGCCGAGGATGATGAGAACCTTGGATTGTTGCTCAAAGAATACCTGATTGCCAAAGGATATGAAACAGATTTATATCCTGACGGAGAAGCAGCCTATAAGGGTTTCACCAAACATCAGCCTTACAGTCTATGCATTCTGGATATCATGATGCCCAAAAAAGATGGTATTTCTCTGGCCAAAGATATCCGCCTGCTGAATATGGACGTCCCGATTATCTTCCTTACGGCTAAAAACATGAAAGAAGATGTATTGGAAGGATTCAAAATCGGGGCTGACGATTATATCACCAAGCCTTTCAGCATGGAGGAACTGATCTTCCGTATTGAGGCCATTATGAGACGTATGAGCCAGGATTCCAATTCGCATGAAGATGCCATTTACAAAATGGGAATCTATACATTCGATTCACGGAAACAAATCCTTTCAGGAGGCGAAGAAGAGGTCAAACTGACCACCAAGGAAGCTGAATTGCTTCGTTTATTGGTCAACAATGCCAATAAGGTACTTGAACGTAACTTCGCCCTGAAAACCATTTGGATCGACGACAATTATTTTAATGCCCGAAGCATGGATGTGTATATTACCAAACTCAGGAAACATCTGAAAGATGACCCGAAGGTGGAAATCATCAACGTGCATGGCAAAGGCTATAAACTGATCATGTAATATCCTATACAGAGCGGGTGACATTAAGACACCCGCTCTGTATAGGCACCCGTCGGGTCTTATTCCTTAACAAACATCTTAGCGTAGTTACCTTCCGGCGAAATAATCCTGCAAAGATAGGTTCCAACGTGTAAGGATGAAACATCTATTCGTGCCTTTGACCCATCCCTCTTTTGCAGATTAGCTGTTTTTACAAGTTCTCCCTGAATAGTTAACACCTCGATGGAGGTTGTCTGTCCGGAATTAAGGTTTTCAATAATCAGTTCGTTCCCGGCAGGATTTGGATATATCTTTAGTGATCTATACAGTTTAAGATTTACTGCCGTTGAGGTTTGTAACGAATCAACCGTTGAAGCGATCACATTCAACAAAGATTTACTGCCAATGGCATCATTAGATAATTCCCAGATCATTATTCCTGAAGCATCGGATAAGGCCAGTTTGGTCTTCTTCCTGATGGTTGGCATTCCATTGTAATAGATAGTATCACCCACCTGGTCTTTTCCCCAGGCATCAGGATATTTGGCCAGAATATCCACATAATTGAAGCTTCCTGGTAATTTATAAAAGCCGTATCCATAGAATGGCACACCCAGGCAAAGCTGTCCTTTGGTTACTCCTCTTTTCTTAAAGTCGCTGATCATTTGTTGGGCATATGTGTATGGCGAATGTTGGCCCGGATTCTTCTGATCCCAGTTGCCGGTTAAATCATAAGCCATCAGGTTTACCCAATCGAAATACTGAAAGGCAGTATTCGGAATATTTTCATTTCCCCAACCAACGGCAGAAGACAACAATAGTCCTTTCGGCTTCAGGGAATCGGACAGTTGCTTAATAAATACACCGTAATTTGAATTGATAGCCGGACCTTCCTCATCCACATCCAACCCATCAAGCTTAAACTTATTCAGGTAAACAACGATCTTATGAATAAATGCAGCTCTTTGAGCGAAAGTGCTGATCAGGTTCTGGAAGTATGTCTTTAATGGTGGATTGGCTGAATCTGCTCCGCCAAGCGAAATAAGGACCTTCACCTTGTTTTGGTGTGCCTTTGCAACCAGAACAGTCAGCCCGTTATTGTCATCAACTAAATCACCTGAGGCATTTGGATTCTGAAAGGCATAATTCAGATGGGTCACCTTCGTATAATCGAAATTCTGAGCAAATGTAGTTACATCAATCCAGTTGGGCACATACCCTATGATCCGGAATGAAGGTGTTTGAGCATGCAGGCTGGTTGCCGAAATAGTCAGGAAAAAGACAAGCAGTAAAACTAATGGATGTTTTAGATATACCTTCATGATGCAATAAACTTTAATTGCAATAAAGATAGCATAAAATCGTGTTCTTCGTTAGTTAACAAGCGACTTTGAGTCATCTGCCCACTAATCGCAGTATAAATCAATCCAGTTTCAGCACAGCCAGGAAAGCATTCTGCGGTACTTCCACGTTACCGATCTGCTTCATGCGTTTCTTCCCTTTCTTCTGTTTCTCGAGCAGTTTGCGCTTACGGGTAATATCGCCGCCATAGCATTTGGCCGTAACATCCTTACGAACTGCTTTGACAGTTTCTCTGGATATAATCTTGGCTCCGATAGCGGCCTGTATGGCAATGTCAAACTGCTGGCGGGGGATCAGCTCTTTCAGCTTTTCACACATACGCTTCCCAAAATTATAGGCATTGCTGACATGTATCAGGGTTGATAAGGCATCCACCATTTCGCCGTTCAGCAGGATATCCAGACGCACCAGTTTGGCAGGACGGAAATCGAGTACATGGTAGTCGAATGATGCATACCCTTTTGAAATGCTTTTCAGCTTATCATAGAAGTCGAACACAATCTCACCCAAGGGAAGATCAAACATCAGTTCGACGCGGTCAGTGGTTAGGTATTCCTGCTTTATCAGCGTGCCTCGTTTTTCGAGACACAGGGTCATGATCGACCCAATATAGTCAACGGCAGTAATAATGTTTGCACGGATAAACGGCTCATCAATATCGTCAATGGTGGTTGTAGCCGGAAGTCCTGAAGGATTATATACATTGATGGTTATGCCCTTGGTGGTATGAACATGATACAGTACGTTTGGAACGGTTGTAATCACATTCATATCATATTCACGGTCCAGACGCTCCTGTACGATTTCCATGTGCAGTAAGCCCAGAAATCCGCAACGGAAACCGAATCCCAGTGCAGCAGACGATTCAGGTTCATAGGTCAGCGAGGCATCATTCAATTGCAGCTTTTCCATAGCTGAACGAAGGTCTTCATAATCTTCCGAATCAATGGGGTAGACACCTGCAAAGACCATAGGTTTTACTTCCTCAAAACCTGCTATGGCTTTATCGCAGGGCGCTTTCACATGAGTAACCGTATCACCCACCTTTACCTCACGGGCAGTCTTAATGCTGCAGATGATGTATCCGACGCTCCCGGCTTTCAGTTCAGGACGTTCAAACAGCCCAAGCTTTAGGGCTCCGACTTCGTCTACGATATATTCTTTTGAAGCATTTACAAATTTAACCTGATCGCCTTTCTTAATAATTCCATTTTCAACCTTCAGATAAGCGATCACTCCACGGAAGGTATTAAAGACCGAATCAAAGATTAAAGCCTGAAGCGGAGCATCTTCAACTCCCTTTGGTTCAGGAATGTCTTTCACGATGCGTTCAAGAATCTCTTCAATACCAAGACCAGTTTTCCCGCTGGCACGAATGATGTCGGTGCGTTTACAGCCAATCAACCCGATAATTTGGTCCTCAACGATTTCAGGCATGGCATTATCCAGGTCCATCTTATTCAGAATTGGAATAATCTCCAGATCATGTTCTATGGCCAGGTATAAATTGGAAATCGTCTGAGCCTGTATCCCCTGTGTGGCATCTATGATGAGTAAAGCACCTTCGCAGGCGGCAATTGAACGTGAAACTTCATACGAAAAGTCGACGTGTCCGGGGGTATCAATCAGGTTCAGGATATATTCCTGACCGTTCAGGTTGTATTGCATCTGGATGGCGTGGCTCTTAATGGTGATACCACGCTCCTGTTCAAGGTCCATGCTGTCAAGGACCTGAGCCTTCATGGCACGACCATCCACTGTCTTGGTATATTCGAGTAGCCTGTCGGCTAATGTACTTTTTCCGTGATCGATATGCGCAATAATACAAAAATTACGTATGTTCTTCATTCCTACCTATTCTAAAGACCTTATTAATCAATTACTCCGGTCGTATTTGCCGCAAAGATATCTAATTTTTATCAATCCCTGACAGGGTTTTGAACCCCTCATGGATTGATCAGTTAAAAATTTACCTTCGCTTTCCAATTCAGGCCGAATATACCTACCTTTAGGGCTTTCAAAAAATAGAGTATTCCTATGAAGCAATTTTTGTTATTGATCACTATTCTGTTCATTGCCTCAGCCTGCAAGGAGATTTATGAATTGCCTCCTCAGGCCATGCTTCAGGCAACGATCACGAACCCAACAACCAATTTGCCGATGACTTCAAAAGTTACCTATAAAGGAATAGGACGGGACAGCATATGGGTATCAGCTACCAGTGTAAACCTGATTACTTTCCCATTATCAACAAAGGAAACAACCAGCTTTGTTGTTTCTTTTGATGCAACGGTTGACACTATTTCCTTTAATCACACAAGCACTCAAAAATACGGGTCAATGGAAACCGGCTTCTATTACGAATACAAACTGAAATCTATTAATTCAACCCATCACAGGATTCTGTCCATTGACATTACTGACAGCCTTGTAACCACCATATGGCATGAGAATATTAAGCTTAACATTAGTCCTTTGCCTTCTGGCGGCGTTTAGCAACGGGCAGACACATAAGGTACAAAAGGAGAAAGAGAAAGAGAAAAAGGTAAAACCCAAAAGAGAGGATAACTATATCCGCTTAAAAGGCCTCCGGTTCGGAATGGATGTTACCCGTCCGTTTCAATACCTATGGACCAAAGGTGACCGTTATGGTACCGAATTCTCGGGTGACCTGGAAATTAGTCCCAACCTCTTTCCTGTCTTTGAATCCGGCTATGAGTTCATGAAAATAAAAACCTCCTATGTTGATTACTCAGGACAGGGAAGTTATTCACGTTTCGGATTGGACTACAACTTCCTTCAGGCTGAAAATAAAAACGATAAGAATATATTGTATGGCGGCTTACGCTACGGTTTTGCTTTTGCAAGCCAGAAAGTAAATAATTACCTGATTGACTCCTACTGGGGACCTACTACCGGCAGCTTCAGCAACCAGAATTATTTTGCCCAGTGGGGTGAACTTCTTCTTGGAATGAAGGGGGAAGTCTTTCACAACTTCTATATGGGCTGGAGCATCCGTTTTAAAATCCAGTTAAATAACAAGGCAATCGGATATCCTCCGGCTTACTTTATTCCAGGCTTTGGGAAGGCAGCAAACGGATCAAACTTTGATCTTACCTATTCGGTTTACTACAACATTCCATGGGATTTCCGCAAAAACATCGGAGTCAAAAAGCCTAAAGCCATAGTTGTAAAGCCCAAGTCGGTAAAAAAGCCCGTAGTCAAAAAACCTGTGCTTAAAAAGCTAACTGACTAACAAGGGTGATAATTGATGATGTCCCGATGGGTTGTCTGGATTAATATATACCCCCATAACATAAAATGACCGGCAAAGCCAGTCATTTTATTCTTATCTAATTGGAAAAAGAAATTATTCTTTGTTCATTATTTTACAGGAGCAGCTTTTTCATCGGTAGCAGCAGCTTTTGAATCCTTTGTGCAGCAAGCTTTTTTGTCTGATGAAGCACAGCAGGCTTTTTTGTCTTTAGAGGTGCATGTTGTTGTTGTTTCTGCTTTCTTGGTGTTGTCTTTGTTTGATGCACTTACACTTGAAGTTGCTAAACCCATTGTAAAAGCGAAAGCCAAAATCATTGCTAATCTTTTCATGATAATATAATTTTAAATGGTTAATTTTAAATTCTTTGGCCAAGCTATAACTATTTATCCAAATTACAAAGCCCGTTAACAATTATTTAGAATTGATTTAAATAACAAGTTAATTTATTAGCTGAATCCCAAACGGCAAACCGCCTCAGGACTAATCAACTCATTCAATTGCTGATCACTGACCAATCCTGAATTCAGGATAGCTTCCATGACCGTTATCTGCCCTTCTTTTGATTTCTTAACAAGCTCGCAGGCCTTTTCGTATCCAATGACAGGAATCAGGACGGTGACCAATACAGTCGAATTCAAAACGTTCTTCCGGCATTGTTCTTCATTGGCTTTCAACCCCTGAATGCAATGAACCCGAAGCGTTGTACAGGCATTCGTGAGCAGTTCGATGCTTTCAAGTAAAGAATGGGCTATAAGCGGCATCAGCTGATTGAGTTCAAGGTTCCCCGAAGCTGCAGCCTGGGCAATTACCCCATCGTGTCCCATCACCATCAGGGCCGCCTGAGATGCTGCCTCCGGTATAACGGGATTTACCTTCCCAGGCATAATGCTTGAACCAGCCTGTTTCGGTGGAAGGATAATCTCAGCCAATCCCGCGTCAGGGCCACTGGCAAGCAGGCGTAAGTCGTTACTGACTTTCACTACCGAAACGGCACAGGCTTTCAGCATTCCCGAAACCTCTACAAATACATCTGCATTCTGTGTGTTGTCAATCAGATTCTCCGCTCTTGCAAGGCCAATTCCTGTATGTATACGCAGCTGATCGACCACCTGGAAAATAAACTTTCGCGGGGCTCCCAGTCCGGTACCGATAGCAGTACCTCCAAGGTTAACCACCCTTAGTCGTTCTTCACACTTGGACAAGCGCCAGCGGTCACGGTTAAAGGCTTCAGCATAAGCAGCCATTTCACGGCCAAGAGTAGTCAGTACTGCATCCTGCAACTGGGTTCTTCCAATTTTAACTACGGATGCAAACTCCTTTTCTTTCTCCTGGAATGCTTCCTGAAGGGCCAGTACTTCCTGTTCTAGCTGACGGATCATCCGTATGGCAGCAACCTTAAGGGCTGTGGGATAAGTATCATTGGTCGATTGATGCAGGTTCACCTCGTCGAGCGGAGAAATAAAGGTATTATCCCCCTTTTCTTTGCCTGCAATTTCCAGGGCACGGTTGGCGATGACCTCATTCACATTCATGTTGGTCGAAGTCCCTGCCCCACCCTGCAGACTGTCCACCACTATATGTTCGGTTAGCAGTCCTTCGGCCATTTCAGAACAGGCCTGTTCCAGAGCATCGGCCTTTTGAGCATCAGGGAAATAACCCAATTGCCGGTTGGTCTGGAAACAGGCCAGTTTTATCGTACCATATGCTTTTGCCAATTCCGGATGAACTGATCTTCCTGAAATATGGAAGTTCTCCATTGCCCGCAGGGTATGTATACCCCACAATGCATCCGCAGGAACTTCCCTGCTTCCTAAAAGATCAGTCTCAATTCGATAAATTGGCATAAATATAATTAATCAACTATAGTGAGGTGACTTGAAATTATACGTTGAACATATACGTTTCCATGCTGGTCGAGATTATAAATGATGAACCAAATGGTTTGTTTATTTCGTTTGTAATTATAAACCTTTTGCCCGTATCTTTTATGGGCAGGAAATTGTGCATTAAAATGAAGGGTTCTGGTGTCCAACTTGTCGCATACCATTCTAATATCGGAGACATACTTTTTTGCATGCTAAATAGCCAGGGGATGTTTTACCCAACTTACTAATCCTGTTAAAATACCGGATAGATCTTTTATTGCTTGTTGGCTATAAAATACCATTTTCCTTACAATAGGAATCGAGATTCTCCTTTACTTGCTTTTCAAATTCATCACCGGTGACATATCTTTCGGGCACAACTCCTCTAATTGCAGGGTTGTCAAATTCGACACCTTTACGATAATGGCGTAAATCGGTCATGATTTTTTTCCCATTGCGCGTGTTGTCGTCTATTTTTACTGTGTGTATCATACTGCTTTGATTTTGTATATCGATAAAACACCCTACGAATTTACGATATTCGTTTCAGAATGTAACAATTACAGGTTAGATTTTTCCTCTTATAATGCCAAAAGTAACAGATTTATCGGTATACGGTAACTTCTTCGGGCTGCTTTTCTTTTTCCTCTTTCATGATCACTGAACACTGCGACTGAACACTCTCTTCTTAGCAATATATATCGTGCTGGCCCTTTTTAACCTTCTCAAGCAAAATAATGGCTCTTTCTCTGGCAACGCCGCTCATCGAATTAATCGAATCCTCTATCAGGTTCTCCCCGATCAATCGTGTTTCGTAAGAAGCATAATCCATCAGGTATTCCATGAAAGTGGATATAGCATTAGGACCACAATGATTCTTGATATCGCCCGGTTTGGCCCTGTCCATGAAATCCTGACCTGTACGTCCCAGACGGTAACATCCGGTGCAGAACGAAGGGATATACCCCATCTCAGCCACATCCCTGATCACCTCATCGAGTGGGCGGTGATCGCCCAGGCAGAACTGGCTGCCATCGTCTTCATGAATCGAGTCGGTATAGCCTCCCGGATTGGTGCGGCTCCCTGCCGATATCTGTGATACTCCCAGTGCAAAAGTGTCGCGTCGCATATGGGCAGTTTCGCGGGTCGACATGATAATGCCGGTATAAGGAACGGCCAGTCTTAAGATCGCTACAATCTTACGGAAATCCAAATCTGAAACCGCAAAAGGTGGATGGGACGCTATGTCCGATCCGGTAGCCGGTTCGAGCCTTGGCACACTGATGGTGTGCGGTCCAACCCCAAAGACCCTTTCGAGTTCCTGAATATGTTGCATAAGGGCAAGCAGTTCGAAGCGGAAATTATATAATCCAAACAGTACGCCGATGCCTACATCATCAATGTGGGCTTCCATGGCCCGGTGAAGTGCTGTAACCCGGTAATCGTAATCTGCTTTCTTCCCTCCTGTATGCACCTTGTGGTAAGTTTCATGATGATAGGTCTCCTGGAAAAGCTGGAATGTTCCAATCTTAGCCTGTTTCAGAATCTTGAATTCATCCAGATCCATCGGCGCTATATTGACATTGACCCGCCTGATTTCACCATTCCCGACCTTAGCCTCATAGACCGATGCAATCGAGTCGATTATATACTGAAATCCTTCTTTAGGGTAAGATTCTCCGGCAACGACCAGCACCCTTTTATGTCCCTGCCTGATTAGTATTTCGGTTTCCCGTTTTATCTCATCCTGATTAAGCGCACGACGGACAAGTTCCTTGTTCTTTGCCCTGAAAGCACAATAGCTGCATTCGTTGGCGCAAAGATTGGAGATATACAGAGGGGCAAAGATCACCAGCCGCTTGCCGTAGATCTTTTCTTTAACGTGGTTGGCCGATTCAAAAAGCTCGAACAACTGCATCGGATCGCTGATATTGGTGAGCACAGCTACATCTGCCAGATTGAGCCCTCTCATTTCTTTGGCTTTATTGAGCACGGCAGTAACTTTCTTCGGATCAGGCATTTTATTCTCTTCCAGAATCCTTGCTATTTCGACTTCATTGATAAATGATGACATGGCAGTATATTTCAGAGGTTCAAATTTCTCTAACAAATGTAACACTCATAAATCAAAAAAGTATGATTAAAGCTTGAAATAATGTAATATACTTGTATCGTTTTTTAAGCTATTTGATTCAATTAAAATGCACGAAAATCTGATCCGCCAAATCTCCATTATTGGGGTGTCCATCCTTAACCTGGCCATTACCTTTTGGTATTGCTGGCTGACTTATAAGCAAAAAATAAAGCCGGCTCTGGCCATGTGGATATTTTTCACCATCGCCGTCGCCATCAGCCTGACGACTTATATGGAATCGGCACATTACAGTTTTCTGGACAATATCCTGAATACAACCGATCTTGCCCTGACGGCCATTGTCTCCATTGCCATTTACCTCTTTGGCGACCACACCTCACGTTTCAGCCGATTTGATAAAGGATGCCTGTTAGCCGTAACGATCATTCTGCTGTTCTGGCTTATCACCAAAAATCACGTAGTAACCCATACATTGACCCAGATCATCCTGGTGATTGCTTACTTTCCCGTGATCAGCCGTCTGTGGAAAACAAGGGAGAACGGCGAATCATTTACCATCTGGATCGGCATGTTGCTCGCACCCATGCTGTCGCTCCTCTCCAGCAAGGGCACACTGGCAACTATCTATTCAGTAAGGGCCATCGTTTGCATCCTGATTTTACTCCTGCTCATGCTTAGGGTGGAGTACCTGAAACGGGTTCATCCTGTATAAGTAAATTCATAAATTTGAGCTGAGACCAGTCCGAAAACTTCCTAATCGACATTAAACGCGAAGACACGAAGGCACTAAGTAAGAATCAAACGTTGAATATCTTTATTTCAGAAAAATTAAATCTTTGTGTCTTCGTGCCTTCGCGTTTAATGTCGACGTGGAGCAGTCTCAAGTTTTCTTTCCTGGAACCCAATTCAATCAATCCTTTCATCAAAATTTCACTCAAATCTGTCTTGCGTTAGACCAAAATAAATCTAATTTTGTGAAACACTCTCTAAAAGCCCCTACAATGACTGCTGGAAAAACCGTTGGTGAAAAGATCAGACAAATACGCGAGATGAAAAAGGTCAGTATTGAAGAACTGGCCGGTAGATGTGGAATGGAGATTGCACTGGTTCAGAAGATTGAAGAAGAAAAGAATATCCCCTCACTGGCTCCGCTGATCAAAATAGCCCGCGCCCTGGGAGTCCGTTTAGGCACCTTCCTCGACGACAGCGACTCCTATGGTCCAGTGGTAGTCCGTTCAGGAGAATATTACCAGGGTGCCCGCTTTACTTCCCAGTCCAGCGAATCGCGCGAACACCTCAACTTTTACTCCCTTGCCTTCGATAAAGCAGGACGCAATATGGAACCCTTTATCGTAGATATTGAACCGGGCCTTCAGTCCGATTACATGCTTTCTTCGCACGAAGGGGAGGAATTTATCTATGTACTCGACGGTGAAGTTGAAATCAATTACGGCAAGGAAGTCTACCAACTGGCTAAAGGTGACAGCATTTACCTCGACTCCATCGTCCTGCACAATGTTCATTCAGGCAATAAAAGCTCAGCTAAAATACTCGCTGTGGTTTATGCCCCTTTTTAATTCCCCCAACTGCTGAAACACTGATCCGATGCAATTACTCGATTTTACCCTCGGCGATTTACTTGAAAAGTATGCCATTGACGCTCCTGACAGGGAATTTATGGTCTATACCGACCGCAATTTACGCTTTACCTACAGGCAGTTTAACGAACGGGTCGATCAGCTTGCCAAGGGTCTTTTATACATCGGAGTGGGCAGGGACGACAAGGTTGGCATCTGGGCCAACAATGTGCCCGACTGGCTGACCTTCATGTTTGCCACTGCTAAGATCGGCGCCGTGCTGGTCACCATCAATACCAGTTACAAGACCTCTGAACTTGATTACCTGCTTAAGGATGCCGATATTCATACCCTGTGCCTGGTGGACGGATTCCGTGACAGCGATTATGTGAACATGGTCTTCGAGCTTGTTCCTGAATTAAAAACCAGCCAGCGCGGAAACCTTGTCAGTGAGAAATTACCCAAACTAAAGAATGTCATCTTCATAGGCCCCCAGAAGCACCGCGGAATGTACAACACCTCCGAACTTATTTTGCTGGGCAGTCACATCGACGATATGGAACTTGAACTGATCAAGGAAACTATTTCGACCCACGATGTCGTCAACATGCAATACACTTCAGGAACAACCGGCTTCCCCAAAGGAGTCATGCTGTCCCATCACAACATCCTGAACAATGGCTTTGCTGCGGGCGAATGCATGCGGTTTACCCATAACGAACGTTTACTGGTCTGTGTTCCGCTCTTCCATTGTTTCGGTTGCGTACTTGCCCTTTGCGCGGTCATCACCCATGGCTGCACCATGGTCATGGTCGAAAACTTCGATCCCCTGATGGTTCTTGCTTCCGTGGAAAAAGAAAAATGCACGGCATTATATGGAGTACCTACTATGTTTATTGCAGAGCTGAATCACCCCATGTTTAGCATGTTCGATCTGAGTACCCTTCGCACGGGTATCATGGCCGGCTCCCTGTGCCCCATCGAGACCATGAACCAGGTGATGCAGAAGATGAACATGAAGGACATCATCATCGTCTATGGACTCACCGAAACGTCCCCCGGAATGACTGCCACACGTACCCACAATTCTCCTGAAGTGCGTGCCACCACCGTAGGCTTTGAATTTCCCAATGTGGAGGTAAAAATCTTCAATCCTGAAACCGGCAAGGAATGTCCACCGAACGAACAGGGCGAAATATGCTGCAGGGGCTACAACCTGATGAAAGGCTATTACAACAATCCTGAAGCAACAACCAACGCCATTGATGCCGAAGGCTGGCTCCATTCTGGCGATCTGGCTGTTAAAACTGAGGATGGCTTCTTTCGCATTACCGGCCGCATCAAAGACATGATTATCCGCGGTGGCGAAAACATTTATCCCCGCGAGATCGAGAATTTCATCTATAACCTGCCCGAGGTGGAAGCCGTAGAAGTGGCTGGTGTTCCAAGCAAAAAATACGGCGAACAGGTGGGCGCCTTCATCAAACTGAAAGCCGGAATGCAACTGACCGAGGAAGATATCCAGGAGTTTTGCCGCGGAAAAATCGCCCGGTACAAGATCCCTCAGTACATCTTTTTCGTCAATGAATTCCCGATGACTGCCAGTGGCAAGATCCAGAAATACAAGCTCCGGGACCTAAGCCTCGAACTGCTCGAAAAGCGGGGAATTGAGGCTGTCTAGCCAAACCCTGCCCAAACCTTAAATAAGAAACTTATATCTAATTGAGAACAGATGCCCGATTACGGATCTGTTCTTCTGCTTTTCGCCGGTTCATATACTGAACTGAGAAAGAATTGCAATTAGTTCTCATCATACTTCTGTTATACCTCTGTCATACTTAGGGTCTGTTGAAAAACTCATAATATTCAGTACTTCAATAAAATGACCGTATTAAATTTAAAATAAGTGCAAGGAAATTTGAATTGAAACTTCAATATCCTCTATGCACCGGACTCAAGTCATGTGCTATGCAAAAAAAACTTCTTGCCAGAAATGTAATGCGTTTCTGCCCTGTTGTGTCGCATTCATAGAGCCTTTGCCCCTTTAAATTATTAGAAGGTTATTAGAAGATTATTCGAATGTTATTCGAAGATAGTTCAATTCTATTCTAATAATCATCGAATAGGTTTCTAATAATTTTTGAATAATCTTCTAATAATTTTAAAGCCTGATAGATCGCCGGTCTATGGAAGAACCAATTAACACCTTAAGCTTGAATAGATAATGGTTTTTAGAATCAAGACAAGGACAGGATGGAATTTGATTCCTCAATTTCAGGAACCAGGAATAAGAAGCTGTTCTCCAAGTCGCAAGAACAATTTAAACGTCGGAACGTCAGAAAGCTAATTCAAAGCATTCAACCAATAATCCTTTGTTTCGGTCCTGGATTGAAATTCCAGGTTTTAATACCGCTTCAATTGTAATAACTATTTGGATCCATCCGGTTTTTCAGCAGCTCCTATTTATTGTTTACCTAATATATACTAGATGTATACTTATACTGAAACACAGGTATAGCCCGAATCCCAGGCGATCCAGGCTATATACTCTTCTGAAGGACTAAAGGAATATTATTCAAACCGTTTCAGGAAGAAAAATAATAGGGTTAGAATTTGCTTCCGATTAATATCGAAGTGATCCAATTATTTAGCTTGTTTACAACGTAAAACCTGTCATTAATGTACCACAAAAAACGGGACTATCCTCCGCAATTGAGTTGAATAGTCCCGTTAATCTTTATGGATGTGCAAAATAAGCTATCTGATAAATTGTTGAATAACCAGATTACTCCTGTAAATCATCTTTTACTTCAGCCCTGCAATCTGTTCTTCCAAAACCCTGATTTTTGCTTCAGCATCTGCTTGTTTGGCGCGTTCTATGGCAACTATGGCTTCAGGAGCGCTGCCGACAAAACGTTCGTTGCTTAGTTTCTTCAGTACCGAATTCAGGAAACCATTGGTGTAAACGAGTTCAGCATTAAGCTTGGTCAATTCTTCTTCGACGTCAATTGTTCCGCCCAGCGGGACATAGTATGTGGTGGATTTAACCAGGAACGAAGCGGCTGATTTGACTTCTTCAGTAGCCATACTTAATGAAGATAAGTTGCCCATTTTCACCAATACAGGATTGAATTCAGGAGCAAAACCTTTGTCGCCAGGTATCACGGACAGATCAAGCTGATCTTTGTTGGGGATGTTGTTTTTGGTACGGATGGTCCGTAATCCGGCAACAACTTCTTTCACATCTTCAAAGCGGGATATCATGGTATCGTCATAGCCGGTTGATTTGGGCCATGAACTGATTACAATGCTGTCGCCCTTCTGTCTTTCCTTCAGTAACTGCCAGATTTCTTCGCTCACGAAAGGCATAAACGGATGGAGGAAACGCAATACTTCATCAAAAATATCGATCAATTCTTCATAGGTCTTCGCATCAACAGGCTGCTGGTAGGCAGGTTTTACCATTTCGAGCAGCCATCCTGAGAACTCATCGCGAACAGTGGTATAAACGCTCATCAGGGCATCCGAAATGCGGAATTTGTCGAAATGATCGTCGGTTTGCTCTACAATCTGGCTGAACTTTTCGTGGAACCAGCTGATGGCAATACGCGAATGTTCGGGTTGCGGGATCTTTGCATCGACTTCCCAGCCATTGACCAGGCGGAAAGAGTTCCAGATTTTGGTCACGAAACCGGCTCCCTGCTGGGGCAAACTTTCGTCGAACATTAAATCGCCGCCTGCAGGAGAACAGAGTAACATTCCTACACGAACACCATCGGCACCATAGGTAGCAATCAGATCGAGCGGATCAGGTGAATTACCCAGCGACTTGGACATTTTCCGACGCTGTTTGTCACGCACCATTCCAGTAAAATAAACATTTTTGAACGGATACTGATCACGGTATTCATAACCCGAAATAATCATGCGGGCCACCCAGAAGAAAATAATATCAGGCCCGGTAACCAGGTCATTGGTTGGGTAATAATAGTTGATTTCTTTGTTATCAGGTTTACAGATGCCGTCGAACACCGAGATGGGCCAAAGCCAACTGGAGAACCAGGTATCAAGCACATCTTCATCCTGTCGCAGGTCGCTCATGCTCAGCTTAGAGTTTCCAGTCCTTTCCTGGGCTAGTGTCAATGCCTCTTCATCGCTTTCGGCAACCACAAAACTTCCGTCATATAGGTAATACACCGGAATGCGGTGGCCCCACCACAACTGGCGGCTGATACACCAGTCCTTGATGTTTTCCATCCAATGACGGTAAGTATTCTTATATTTTGGAGGATAAAACTGAATGGTATCATTGGCTACATTTTCGGTAGCGGGTTTTATCAGGGTTTCCATTTTCAGGAACCACTGAGCCGATAATTTTGGCTCGATGGGTACATGGGTACGTTCGGAGAAACCAACCTTATTGGTGTAATCTTCCACTTTATCCACATTGCCGGCAGCTTCGAGTTCAATCATTATTTTATCGCGTACGGCAAAACGATCCTCACCTACATACAATCCGGCCTTCTCACTCAGGGTACCATCATCGTTGAAGATGTCGATGCTTGGCAGGTTGAACCGCATGCCGATTTCATAGTCATTCACATCGTGTGCGGGAGTAATTTTCAGGCAGCCGGTACCAAATTCCATATCCACATAATCATCTTCGATGATGGGTACCGAACGGTTGATCAGCGGAACCAGGACACGTTTGCCTCTCAGGTGGTGGAAACGTTCGTCATTCGGGTTAACGCAAACGGCCGTATCTCCAAGAATGGTCTCAGGTCGGGTGGTTGCAATGGTTACAAATTCGTTTTCGGCACCCTCAATGCGGTATTTCAGATAATATAATTTTGACTGAACTTCCTTGAATATCACTTCTTCATCCGAAAGGGCAGTTTTTGCAGCCGGATCCCAGTTGACCATACGAATACCCCGATAGATCAGTCCCTTTTCGTGTAAATCTACAAAGGTTTTAATGACCGATTCGCTGCGTACTTCGTCCATAGTAAAGGCAGTGCGATCCCAGTCACAAGAGGCTCCCAGTTTTTTCAACTGTTCAAGGATGATACCACCATGTTTATTGGTCCACTCCCATGCGTGTTTCAGGAATTCCTCCCGACTAAGATCGAATTTCGAGATTCCTTCATCTTTGAGTTTATTGACAACCCTAGCTTCGGTAGCAATGGAGGCATGATCTGTTCCCGGCACCCAGCAGGCATTTTTACCCAGCATACGGGCACGGCGGGTCAGGATATCCTGAATGGTATTGTTAAGCATATGCCCCATATGCAGCACTCCGGTGACATTTGGCGGAGGAATGACAATCGTGTAAGGTTCACGTTCGTCGGGTTCGGAGTGGAAAAAATTGTTTTCCATCCAGTACTTATACCATTTGTCTTCTACTTCTGCTGCGTTGTATTTGCTGGGGATATCCATTTGTAACTGTTTTATATCGTTGTTTGGGCTTATGTATTTAAACCAAAATGCAAAAATAGGAAAATAAGTTCGATGGAGGAATAAAATAATCTATAGCTAAGGGAGTGTAATTTAAACTCTATCTGCATGATTTAGCCGGGAAATCAAATTAGCACATTTTGATGCCGTGCATGGAAATGTCTTTAAACCGTCAATCTATGTAGAGAGACAAACGGGTGTGTTGATTTATCCCAACCGGACCAAAAACGTGAGAAGATAAAGGAGGAGCCGATAAATGATGATACTGTATTTCTTTCAGAAAAACGTATGCGGATTATAAAAATGTCTTCAGAAACAGGAAGAATCCATCCATGAAAAATACAATTCCTATTACTCCGATACCCAGACTAAGGTACCATACCGGTTTCTTTTTCAACAATCCTGCGATGGAGGACAAAAGGATGGTCACCTGCAGAAAAATCACCGCGAGCCCGAATTGACTCCCATGAACCTGGCAGGCATCCCGATCTTTTTCGAAAGCTTCGGCTTTGCCCTTGATAACCGCTTTTTCTTCTTCGTAGCGTTTAATTTCCGCCTCGTAATGAGCAATTCTTTCATCGTATTTTGACAGATCTTCTTTCGAATGAGACTGCATAGCTAACAATTCCTTCTGAAGTTCCATGTTATCCTTTTGGTTTTTTGTCAGCGAACTCTTTATGCTTTTTGACTCATAAAAGGCCCACTGGTCAGAAGCACTGGTTTGGTTTAATAATGCACGGCTTCCGTATCCGCCACCTTTAAAGGTGGATAGGGTGGCACAAACTGCAAATATAACTGTGCTCATAGCCAGGTAGTTCATCCATTTTTCTTTTTTATCGTCAGCCATAATGAGTTGCTTTTAATTGAATTGAATTTGATGCAAACATAGTAAAATAGTCAGAAATGAAATCTATACTTTTTCTGTGGGTTGGAATATTTCAATTTTTCCCGTTCATTGTTTCCTGAAAGTTAAGACATCTATCCCGAAATAACTCCAAAAAACAAACAGGATAATGTAAAATCTAATGCATCATTTAAACTAAAATACGGATTCAATGTTGCTAAAGGGAAAAAATTGCATTTCTTTGACAAAGACATATTATCAATTAGTTCAACATGAAAACAACGCTATTAGTTTATACATTTCTGTCATTAATCCTGATCGGAATCGGATCTTGTAAAAAGGACAGTAGTCCAACACCGGCTGCGGATATAATCACCTTTAAAGCAACAATAAACGGGGAGAATGAAATTCCTGCCGATGCATCCGTAGCGTCAGGGACGGCAACTTTTACTTACAACACCATTACATTTGTTTTGAGTGGCACAGTAGATTATGCCGGCCTTCTGCCAACTGCGGCTCATATACAAAAAGGAGCTGAAGGGGTTGCCGGAGTGGTTGTTTTTCCAGTCGGAGCTTCCCCCTATACTTCGCCTATTAGCTTTAATTCAAATCCTTTAACTGCAGGTCAAATAGCCGAGTTGTTGGCCAATCTGTATTATATAAATATTGACAGTAAGGCATTTCCAAATGGTGAAATCAGGGGTCAATTAATCAAACAGTAAACGGGTACAAGTGCTGCCCAGAGAGGGAACTGAAACTGGGATCGCGCTACTGATTATTTACCCAGGGTCTCATTTATGGTTTTTAAATAGTCATTTATAGTTTTCTGGCAACTGAATAACTATAAATGACTATTAAAAGACCATAAAAATAACGCCTTGCAACTAACCATACAGCCACATCAGAATATATCGAACTTCAGTTTACGTTCCTCCGCCTTCTTATTCAGCAATTCAGAAACATCCTCATTAGCACCCATTAGCAGAAATATACCTGTGCTTTTTTCTCTGGAATATTCATTCTCAACGGCTCCAACCTGTATGAATGTCTTAAACATATCCTTTATATTTTTGCCAGGGTCTTTGCCAACCAACAGTATATTTCTAATCCCTGACAGGCGAGGCATCCAGTAGATGTAATCGGTATTGAATGAATATGCCTCAGGCATTTTCTTCCGGTTGTAATAGTTTAATGCTCCGGTTTGTCCATAGTTGTCGCAAAAGATGATGGTATTCTTCATATCTGCGGCAGGGATCGATTGCCAGATAGCAAGGGCTTTGCCAGCCATTTCCTTCCAGCCCAGCATATCGGCAAAGTCTTGCGGGAGTGAATGATTTTGCCCATCTTCCCATCTCAGCAATCCCAATCTTTCAAATGCAGGCGCCTGGGCTCTTATTTCGGCAGGAGTGAGTACGGGCATGATTAACCGGGCAACTGAAATAAACATGACCAGATTGATGCATCCCAGAAGACAAACCACGATTAGCTTCCATTTGCCCCTCAAAATGTTTTCGATATACACACTTCCAAATGCAAACAGTACAGGGAATAATCCAATGGCATAATAGCCTTTGGCTTTTAGCAGGGTGAAAATGGTTGTAGTTAAGATCACGCTTAGGCCAATAAAACTGTAATTCCTGAAAGGTCTGTAAAAGAAAAAAGCTACCAATGCACCAATAGTGAGTGGCAGTGAACCAAAAAACATCATGCCCACACTGTTTAGAAAGACGAAATAAGAGTTGTTGTCGAGCTGTTTCACCTTCAATGCTTGCATATGGTGCAAAACAGGGAAGTGCCAGACGATTTGCCAGATGATGTTTGGCAGAAGAAGTGCAACTGCCAATAACAAAGCCAACCAGAATGAAGATTTAAAAAGCAGTTTGACCTGTTCAGTAAATATGACAGCAATAGTCAAGCCTCCAATTAGAAACAGAACATTATACTTATTGTAAAAACCAAGGGCAATAGTAAGAGCCAGAAAATACAGCCATTTGGAATTAGCGGATTGTACCCACCTGATGAGAAGAAAAAAGATAATTGTCCACACGAGGATATCAAAGGAATTTGGCTGATAGAGCATATTAAGCCGCAGAAGAACAGAGAATACCAATGCACTCGCAGCGAGAACCCGGGAGATTAGAGTTCCACCGATAGCCTCAACGATTAACCATGTGACTATGATTGTAAGTGCGCCATAGAGGGCCGGGAAGAAGCGGATCCAAAACAAACCTCCCCCCAATAGATTGATGATTACTGCAATCAGGGCGGTAAAGGGTGGTACCGAGATAAAGCCCCAGGCCAGGTGGTCAGCCTGATTTAAATGAAGAAATTCATCGCGCTGTAGTTCGTAAACCGGGTTAAGCAGTGCAAATTGCAAGATAAATTTCAGGGTGATTAATGCGATCAGTATCCAGTAGGCGGATATAATGCCCTTGAGTTTTGAAATCATTGTTTCCTTTAGACTATGGGTTCACAAATTTAGCTGATTTCATATTGAATGCCTTGTATTTCAGGTTAATTTCAGCGGGCAGATTGTTTGTGTCTGCTTCAAGGGTTACTTCCTTTTTCTCGCCAGGTAATAGTGTCAGGTAGTTATCGGACCAGAAGGAGGGCAGAATTTCTAGCCCGGTAGTATTATCAATCAGCTTCAGCTCAGTCATCAGGGCAATCGTTTTACCCGTATTGTTGAGTGTAACCCTGCAACTGATTTTATCTTTTAAGACAGTCTTTTGGGATTGAATTGTAATTTCTGGTTCACCCAGTTTACTGAATGCCTTGAAATTATCAATCGTACTGAGCCAGTAAACATTATCCGCAAGGATTTGCTGTTTCTTATTTTGTACAGTAAGTTTAAGATAACAGATATTACTTGTAACAGGAACTGCACTATTTAATTCTACAACAGAGTTCTTTTGAATATCAAGCGTTTCGGAAGTATTCCAGACTTTATTCATGTCCGTATTATACAAAGTTGCAGTTACTACCGCCTGCTTTAGTTCTTTCAGGTCGGCATTTACAACTTCGACTTTCATACTTTTTCGGTTGAATTGTATCTCAATTGGAGCAGCCGCCTTGCGGGTGGCATAGTAACCGGCATGGGCCTGCAGATACCAGTCATACACCTGCCAGGTCATGCTTGGCCAGCTGGAGTTTGACTTCCACAGGAGGATTCCGCTTGAATTTTTCCAGAGCTGACTGCTGATGGCTTCAATGCTGGCCCGGTAAACATCGTAATTCACCAGCTGGCATTTATTAAGGTAGTCTTCAGCACCGGCCAGTGAAATTGAATCTGAAGCTCCGTAATAATTGCGGACAATGTTGTCGTAGGATGAAAACTTACGGGTATCGGTACCCGGCCAGTCGTTTGCATCGTGATAGGCCCAGACCCCATCAATCGGATAACGACCGGGCATCCAGGTTTTGCCTAACAGGGGCATGAACTTCATGACACTTTCAAATACGGGGACACCGCTCGGCCCTATTTCGCTGCTGAATCCATTAAGTTTTGGGGAAGTGAAATAGGCTTTGGGTTCGAGCGTATGATAGGGCCCTCCGCCGTGCATACCATCACCGTTGGATGATTTGAGGTAGAACTTTGAATCCCGTCCATCGTATTTGGGAAGTATCTTATTCACGATCAGGTTTTCCCGTGGGTTGACGCCTTCATTGCCTCCACAGTACATGATCAGGGAGGGATGATTGCGGTATTTTTTTACGATGCCGATGGTTGCTTTCTCAAACAGGGAGATTTCAGGACGGAAGCCTTCCTTGTTGCGGAAGGTTCCCCAGTAATCGTTCAGGAAGTCCTGCCAGATAAGAATACCGTTTTCATCAGCAGCAGTGTAAAAGGCTTCGGGAGGAACACCTGTTGGTCCCCAGATTCGAAGCATATTTAGATTTGATCTTCGGGTGAGTAATATCTCCTCTTCATACCTTTTGGCCGTCCAGTTGAGCATCATGTCGATCACCCAGTTACCGCCTTTGCAATAGATATCCTGACCGTTGATCTTGTAGACCCGTTCCTTTGCACCCATATAGGTTTCTATCTGACGAATACCAAAGCGGATATGCTGACTGGAATGTTCGTTTTTAGTTGTTGCAGCATCAAGGTTTAAATCATACAATTCAGGTTTGCCATAACCGTTAGGCCACCATAGTTTTGGATTCTTCAGGCGAAGTTGCGGCATGTTTTCTTTATTCCATAGTAGTTTGAAGGTATCATTGGGAGCAACGGTAAACGATTGTTCCAAAGTGATTACATCCTTCCCGAATGAAACTGATCCTTTTATTGTGCCTGATTTAGCCTGCACGGAATGATTGATCAGATCAGATGAAATAGTCAGGTCGGCAGAAGTGGTATCGGGCAAAGCAAGCTTGGAGCTCACATAAAGATTGCCGAGTTCGATGGATTCTGTGGCATTAATGAAGACGTCGTCGGTAATTCCCATATCCCTGTCGCGAATAGAGGGCTGCCAGTCCCAGCCCATGACATCCCATTTGGTGTAATCTTTACTGATTACGCCGTCGGCCATATTGGTTCCCGGATCTGCAAGAGGAGTGAGGGGTTCATTTGCAGGTTTCCCCGGATGGTTGGGCGGATAGATTGCAATGGCCAATATATTGGTCTTATTTAGATTTGCAGAACTAGTAATGTCAAACCTGAACTGACGTTCCATCCCGATTACTGTAGTTGTATCAGCCAGCTTTTTCCCGTTGAGCCATACTTCGGCTTTATAGTTTATTTCGGCCAGGTTGAGCCATATGGTTTTGCCGGTATAGCTTTCCGGGATTATAAATTTCTTGCGGAACCAGTAGGGGTCCTTCCATGGGTTTTTATTCTTGATGTGGCTGTATTGCAGTAAATTGTACTGGATATTGAAGTCGTCACTGATGTCTGGGATCTTTATATTATTGGTACCAATATAGGGATTGGGATAAAGTCCGTTTCGTACCATCACTGAAAGCACAGTTGCCGGAACACTTGACGATTGCCATGTTGTTGTGTTTACCTTTTCGCTTGAAAGTACTGATCCATCATTACCTGCAAGGAGAGAAGAGAGGACTTTCCAGTCGTTCCGGAGTAACACTGCATTCGTCGGAACGGGATTCACCGGCTTGCCTTCAATACTGAAACTAAACGATTCACTTGAGATTTTTGTAAGGCCTTTTTGTGCAACCACCTTCCACTGATGCTTTCCATACGACATGGGAAAGGGAATGTACCAGTTCTGATATGAACTTACAGTATCCATCTTTATCCCATCAATCCATATTTGGTATTGCTGACATTCTATTTTACTCCAAGAAAGTATTGGCATATTGTCGTTAATCTGCAGGCCGTTTGCCGGACGGAATAACTTTAATCCGGCATCTATAGTAACAGAATAAAGTGTGGTATTAAATGAAAACAATAGGATCAGAAGAAGGGGTTTTATGACGTTGAGGACAGAATATTTCATTGGAATTGGTTAGGTTATTGATAATAATATCGTCAGACTATAGTTTAATGATCTTTACCACGTTTGTCTTATTGCTGTTAATGGTTTGCAGAAAATATATTCCCTTGGAGAAACTGCTGATATCAATAGGCTCATTATCAGATAAATTATCTTTTGTAAGCATCAGTTTGCCTTGAATGTCAAGTATTTTTATCCTAGTAGATTGTGTGGAAATGATCGTAAATTTATCCCTGACAGGATTAGGATAAACCGATTGCCCTGTTGTAGCCAGACTCTCTGATAATCCGGTCTTGGGATTCTGTGGAGTGATATAAGAAATCGTATCAGAAGGCGCCGAACTGCCAATGGTTGTGAAAGCCCTGACCCTGTAAGTGTATTCGGTGTTATACTGTTCAAGGGCTTCTACAAAACTCACTGTATTTGCAGCAACACGACCACGTTCTTCCCAATTTCCTTCATTAGTTTTTCGTTCTATCGCAAACCCGGTTTCATTGGTACTTTGATCAAGCCAGGTAAGTTTTATCCTCAGGACATTGGTTTGGATAGCGAGCTTCATTGGAGGAAAAGGAGCAAACCCCCTGACAAAACTGCCTTCTTCAATGGCTGAAGCGTACAGTTTTACTTCGTCGATAGCACCTTCAAAAGCCTGGGAACCATCGATTTTTGCCCCAACTGTCAGCTGATCGGAATTCTGAATGATGCCTTTACCGCTGGCAACAGGAGTTGAATCATCGATATATAGCCGGTAAGTTAAACTATCCCGTTGAATAGCTACGAAATGCCAGGCATTGTCATTGACTGCGGTTGAACCAACAAGATCAGCAGTGAGTCCTGCTTCCGCAGCATTCAGATAGATTTTTCCTTCGGAATTGATACCGATTTTCAGCCCTGAAATTCCATCCTGGGCAAGGTCAACAATCACTGCGGATTTATTTGTTGCAGTTTTTATAAAACATGAGAATGTCAGGTTTCCTGAAATGTTTTCTGAAAGCTTCCCGGATGAAATGAAATCATCAATTCCATCGAACTGCAAAGCTTTAGATTTGAATCCTGAAACAATCACTGGATTACCAAAGTTGTTCAGTGTTCCAAAGTTATTGTATTTCATTACGTCGGGCATCAGGTTGTTGGTTGGGGCATCCATTTCCCAATACAGGATTGAACTCATATCCGTCAAAGCTTCCTGAATGCCATAATATGCAGGCTTTGGTTCATAGTTATTGGTATAAGGAAAAGCTTTCTGGCCAGGACGCCATCCATCGTCAATAAACCCCCAGGTTTGTAATTCGCTGGCACCACCTTTAATGGCAGCAGTTACAAGTTTATAGTATTGTAATTTCTGCAGGTCGGCCTTGTAATCCGACCAGCTTTTAGCCACATCGCCTATATCCACTTCGGGGATGTTTACCTGATAGCCCAATTGTATATATCGCTTGATATTATTAGTATATCCTTCCCAGTTATAGTTTGTCTCAAGATCGAGGTGGCTCTGAAAACCAATAACATCGACTGGTGCATTCATTTTTTTAAGATGAACAGCCAATTGGTAAAAGGCATTGTATTTGACGCCATCCTCCGGAAACTCAAAACCAGAGTCCCGAAGCTCAAGCTTCTTTTTGGTCAGTGTTCTGGCATATTCAAAAGCTTGGCGTATATATATGGGATGCTGAGTGTTTACAAACATGGTGCCGGTTAGTCCTGATGCATCAGGTTCGAATCCCAATCTTTCCAATTCGCAGGCACTGTTGTAATCGGAATTAAATACCGGCCAATAACTCCCTTTGCCATCCCAGCTTATCGCCTCGTTTACCACATTCCAGACATCAACCAAAGTGTCATTCCCCTGATAGGAAATAATGGCTTTCAACCAGCCTTTCATAAAGCTTTCAAGCGTATCAGCAGGGAAATCGTTTTGTTTATACCAATCAGGGAAATACTGGTCCCATCCCAACAGCATATGTGCTGTTACGGTCATGCGTTCCTTTTTCATGTCTTTCACTTTCTTTGTGAAATCATCCACATGATAGACGTTGTGCTTGACATTGTCCCAGCAAACCATCGGATAACACTGAATAGTAACTGTATTGCAATCTTTTAAAAGCTGAGCTTTGGCTGCTGTATTGGTCCAGTAAGTCTTGCTGCCTTCTGATGCACAACCGCCAACCAGCATCGAACTTTTAATGTCTTTCAAGCCTTTTCCTTTCTGAATTATATCCACAACAGGAATAGTTTTTATTAGTTGCACATCATCGATCAGGTAGTCTGAATATACTCCGCCTACACTTTCGTTCTCGAAATATAGGTTGGCACTGACTAAATTTCCTATCCAACTAAGAGTAAAGGTTTGAGTGTAGAATGAATAGGAGCCAATAACCGGATTATTTGTATAAAAGTAATTGGTATAAGTTGTTACACCATCTACATCGAGTGCAATGGTTGCTCTGGAATTCACAGCAGGATTTGGAATTTTAATCCAGGCGCTCAAGGTATAGGTTTGTCCGTTCCCAATGAGGCTGGTAATATCAGTAACGATAGCATCCCATGGATTATGTCTGTTAGTCACTATCGCAGCTCCACTGCCTGAATGGGCATCGGTGGTTGCAGCCATAGTTGCTCCCCAAACGATCCAACCAGTGGTTCCATTTTCAAAGTCGCCATTTTTAATTAGATTGGTTTGAGCAAAGACGGTATTGATTGCAAGTAGAAACATTGCAGCAAACAACAGGACCTGTTTGCCTTTGCTATTGAAAATCAGGTGTAATTTATTTTTCATCATGTTAGTTGGTGGTTAATCGAGGATAAATTTAATCATTATTTTGTCTTTGACAATCAAAAAAGCACACACCAGCCATACAAATGAACTTCATTTTCATGGAATGAATAGACAGGATTAAAGTACATACCTAATCACGGGGTATATACTTGAGAAGATTTATCCTGAAGTGTAGTAACGTACCATTGGTCTGTTTTTTGAAGTGCGGTCGACAATCTGAAAGCCTGTTTGTTCAAACGATTTATATAATCCAATCCATGCAAAGGAGTCGGGGAGAATTTCCTTGGTTGGGATGGTTGGATAGGCTTCGATAATCTTTATTCCTTGATTGGCAGCATACCGGATGACACCCTTTAACAGTTCAACTGATACTCCCTGCCGCCTGAAGTTTTTATCTATGAAGAAGCAAGGGATTGACCAAACGGGCTGGTCATCTATTCGTTTGTGAACTCTGGACTTCTCCAGTTTCAGGTAATGTTCCCGGGGAGCAAAGGCGCACCAGGCAATCGGCTGATCCTCATAAAAACCGAGTATGCCTGTTGGTTGACCTTCCCAGACGAGTTCTTTCATCGCAGACTTATTCCCATCATTCTCCTTGCCCTCCTGAAAGTCTTGTTTTGGGATGCGGTACCACATACACCAGCAGTTTCCGCAGGCTCCCCTTTCACCAAATAGCTGAGCAAATTTTCCCCAGTTGTCTTTGGATAATGGTTCAAAAGACAGTTGATTTAAAAAATCAGGGTCTTTAGACTGTTGTATTGTTGCCATATGATGATTTATTTCTTCAGCAGGAACTGCAAAGGAATATTCAGACGTTCGTTCCATGATTTTTCGCTGTGATCCTTACCGGGAAAAATAAGTGTTTCCCAGCTTTTGTCATTGTACCCTCTGGCTTTCATGACTTCATCCACCTTCTTTTGTGTTGGGGAATACATGGCATCCAACGTTTGATCACCATGATCGAAGTATATCTTATGGGTTTTCGGATCAGGCAGATTCGCTTTGAGGTAGCTTACGAAGGCATCTGGTATCGGATTGTTTTCCATAGTAAAGATACCCGGCCAATGGGTACTCAGGCATGCTGCTCCACCAAATACAGCAGGGTATTCGCATATGGCATACATCGAAATCAGTCCTCCCATGCTGCTTCCTGCAACGAACGTATGGTTTCTGTCTTTATAAACGGAGTATTTTTTGTCGATAAAAGGCTTTAACTCTTTGACAAGAAACTTTAAATAATTATCAGAATTGGGTTTAAATACTTCGGTGTTTGGAGTGTTTTGAAGTTGTTTTGTGACATAGTCTTTCTGATCCTGCATTAGTGATTCGAATGGTTTCTGTGGAAAATAATCGGCATGGCGTGTTTTTCCACCATTCCAGACGCCAACTACAATAAAGTCCTTTACTTTTCCTTCCTGCATCAGTTTGGTGGAAACATCATCCACATCCCATGACTGATGGTTCCAGGTTGTATTGGCATCAAAAAGCATCTGGCCGTCGTGCATATAAAGGACTGCATATTTCTTCTTTGGATTGTATCCCTCAGGTAACCAGACCTCCACATTCCGATCTGAAATAAATTTGGATGAAAAGTTCTCATACAAATCAATCCTGCCTGAACATGGTTTCTGGGGCTGAATTTTTGGCATTAAGAATTCAAGAGGTACATTCAGCCGCTTACTCCATGCGATTTCGTTGTGTTCGTCCTTGGCGTATACTCTTGACATATAATTCGATTCTCCATATCCTTTTCCTTTGGCAATCAGGTCGACAAAGGCCTGGGTCATCTCATAAGTTTTGTCGCTTTCACCTGTTCCGTAATCCATGTATATTTTGTGCCCGAATGGTGAAGCCATATGCTGTTTTAAGTATTCGAAGGTAGCTGTTGGTATTTCGTAATTGGGTTCAATTGAACTGAGCCATGCAGTTGACAGACAAGCTGCGCCTCCAAAAACATCCGGATATTCGTTGATCGCATATATAGAAATGGTAGCCCCCATGCTCGAACCCATGATGAAGGTGTGGTCCTTGTCGGGAGATGTTGAATAATTCTGATCGATGTAGGGCTTTAACTCATTGACAATAAACTTCAAATAGTTATCACCATCCGCTGGCTTCCCTCCGGTATACTTTTCTGTAAATGAAGTTTGGGTTGTGTTGTCCAGCTGAGAAAATACTTTGTTTGGGAAGTATTCAGCTATACGGTTCCCTCCGGTATTCCAGATTGCAACCACCATACACCGTTCGATTTTTCCTTCTTTCATTAAGCGTGAAAAGGTTTCATCGACTCCCCATTCCTTTTTATTCCATGTTTGGGTACTGTCAAAAAGCATCTGCCCGTCATGCATGTACACCACATTGTGTTTTTTTGCAGGGTCATAACCTTCAGGTAACCAAACATCAACATTTCGTGCCTCAACAAATTCAGACTGAAAGTTATTGATCCGGTGAATACTTCCTGATGCAACCTTTGGCAGATTTTGGCCATTTACAACGAAGCAGGAAAGGATAACGAATATTAGTACAGTTAAGGCTTTCATAGTTGATATTTTGGGTTCGAGGAATAAAAAACAGTACTAATAAGCGACCAATGTTCTTAATAATCAATATTAACCAGATCTTCTGTTGATAGCAGTGAATATAAGATTTACCGGTCTGCTTTCCTCAAATGTACAAAATATTAAACAAATCAGGAAACAAAAAAGCGTCCGGAGTATTGTTCCAAACGCTTTTTCTCAGATTTTATAATTTTTGACTTTATTCCATGATAGCAGCTACAGCCTGCTTCACTTTACTTCCAGGATAAACTTTCAGTGCTTCTTCCAGTATCTTAAGTGAAGTAGCCAAATCTTCCTTTTTCAGCACATAGGCAATACGGACTTCATCTTTTCCATAGCCTGGAGTGGTGTAGAAACCGGAAGCCGGAGCCATAAAGATAGTTTGATTCTCGTATTCAAAATCGCTCAGTAACCAGGAGCAGAATATATCGGCATCGTCAACCGGTAGACGTGCAACAGTGTAAAAGGCCCCCATCGGTATTGGAGAATAGACCCCATTGATGCGGTTGAGCCCGTCGACAAGGAATTTACGACGTTCAACATATTCATCATACACATCGTGCATATATTCCTTATTATTGTCCAGAGAAGCTTCCGCAGCAATTTGTCCAATGAGTGGCGGGCTTAATCGTGCCTGGCAAAACTTCATGACATTCTTCTTCAAGGCCTTGTTTTTGGTGATCAGTGCACCTATTCGTATCCCGCATTCGCTGTAACGTTTCGAAACGGAATCGATCAGCACTACGTTCTGCTCAATTCCTTCTAAGTGAAAAGCAGAGATATAAGGAGCACCTGTATAGCAAAACTCACGGTACACTTCGTCGGAGAATAAATACAAATCGTATTTTTTAACCATATCGCGAATCTGGTTCATTTCGGTACGGTTGTATAAATATCCTGTTGGGTTATTCGGGTTGCAGATCAATATCCCTTTGGTGCGAGGAGTGATCAGTTTTTCAAATTCGCTCATAGGAGGCAGGGCAAAACCTTCCTCAATTTTTGAGGGAATTGATTTGATTACTGCACCTGCCAGAATGGCAAAGGCTGTGTAGTTGGCATATGCAGGCTCCGGAACGATGATTTCGTCACCGGGATCAAGACAGGCCAGAAAAGCAAAGGTTACGGCTTCTGAACCTCCAGTAGTGATAATAATATCGTCAGCAGTTACGTCGATCTTAAAAGTATGGTAGTACGCCGCCAGCTTTTCACGGAATGATTTGATTCCTTCACTTGGAGAATACTCCAGAATTTTCCTGTCAATGTTGCGGATAGCATCAATCGCGTTTTGAGGCGTTGGCAAATCCGGTTGTCCTATATTCAGGTGAAACACCTTTCTTCCCTTTTCCTTGGCTTTGTCAGCCAAAGGAACCAGCTTCCGGATGGGCGAATCCGGCATCAAATTACCTCGTTCCGATGTATTTGGCATGTTGTAGAAAATAATATCTGTAAAGGCGACAAATATACGATTATCAATCTTAAATGAAAATTTTAGGTTTTGGTTTAATGTGAAATCTTAACAGCACAATAACTTTCAAATTAAAACCACTGAAGCGTTTATCGTATGATATCGGTTTAAGTTCGTCTGCGCTCTTTCCAATCCTTTCGTATTCATTGTTTTTTATCATGTTTTCAAAGATTCGGATAGTCTAATTTTAAGCCCTTAGAAAACTTTAAAATACTACGAAAATGATTATTGGAGTTCCAAAAGAAATTAAAAATAACGAAAACCGGGTTGCTTTAACTCCAGCTGGTGCAGCTGAATTGGTTAAGAATGGTCATATCGTTTATATGCAGGCTACTGCCGGTATGGGAAGCGGTTTTGCTGATGAAGATTATATGCATGCAGGTGCATCAATTCTTCCGACTATCGAAGAGGTGTATGCAATTGCTGAAATGATCATCAAGGTAAAAGAACCTATCCAATCAGAATATAAACTGATTAAAGTTGGTCAGATTTTATTTACCTATTTCCATTTTGCATCTGGTGAGCCTTTAACTATGGCTATGCTTGATAACGGATCAATCTGTCTTGCTTACGAAACCGTTGAAATGGCTGACCGTTCGTTGCCATTGCTTATTCCGATGTCGGAAGTTGCAGGTCGTATGTCTATTCAGGAAGGTGCCAAATACCTTGAAAAAACTTTTGGCGGATATGGTGTATTGCTGGGCGGAGTTCCCGGAGTACCCCCTGCAAAAGTACTGATTATCGGTGGCGGAATTGTGGGAACAGAAGCTGCTAAAATGGCCGGTGGCCTTGGCGCTGATGTCACTATCATCGATGTGAGCCTGAAACGTCTGCGTTACCTGGACGATATCATGCCCGCAAACGTAAAAACCATGATGAGCAACGAATACAACATTCGTGAAATGGTTCGCAATGCTGATGTAATCATTGGTGCCGTACTTATTCCAGGTGCAGTTGCTCCAAAGCTGATTACCAGCGATATGATTCCAACCATGAAACCGGGAACAGTTATGGTTGACGTTGCTGTTGATCAGGGTGGTTGTTTTGAAACAACTGTACCGACCACTCACGATCATCCAACCTTTGTGATTGATCATGTGATTCACTATTGTGTAGCCAATATGCCAGGAGCCGTACCACGCACATCAACCCTAGCTTTGACTAATGCCACATTGCCTTATGCCATCCAGATTGCCAATAAAGGCTGGAAGAAAGCCTGTAATGAAAACGACGCTTTACGGAAAGGCCTGAACGTAGTAAAAGGCAAGGTTGTTTACAAAGGAGTTGCTGAAGCCTTTGGATTACCTTATCAGGACGTTGAGACTGTGCTGTAAATTCTGAAACAGAATTTTATTACTTATAAAGAAGGCTGGAATGTTTAATTCCGGCCTTCTTTCATTTTTGTGGATTATTCTCAACAATATTGATGCTTTTATTGAGAATAATTCGCAATTATTTTGGTAGTATCAATTTGATCAACATTATCTGGATTAATAAATTACTCCTTTTCTCATACGATCAATTCCTTGATTTGTTTGATTATGGTTTCCGAACCTTCTTCCAGCCGGGTAAAAGCGAACCACTTCCGACCCAAGTCTTTTAACGAAGCGCCCAAATGACAGACTTCCGTTTCATCGATAATTAGGAAGCGGTCGTGTGCTTTGCCAAATTCAACTACCGTCAAAATTGGATATTGTTTGTTGAATTTACCACATCAAGTTTCAATTGTTCTGAAACCGTTTTGATAAAAAGCGTACAGACCACATCAGCCTATAATTCGGATACCAAAAGAATGCTTAACGGGCAAGGTCAAAGCAGGACCTTGTATATACCTTGTGTATACGTTGTGTATACGTTGTGTGTACCTTATATATTCATAAACACATAAAGTACACTTATTCTACACTGAACATATACTTTATGTACACATAAGCTCAAACTCCGGTACAGTCCGTTTATTACACAAACCATGCCTGATCATTTTATAAATACCGATTGATAATATTTACTAAAATCTTCCCGTTCATAACATTCAACATTAACATGGGGTTTAGTATTTTTATAAATTCCGTTAATTGTATATTTTGATCCGGGATAAATTAAGCGGTTCAAACTGTAATGAAATTTTCATTCCTGCGTAAAAAGAAAAGCGCAATATCTTCTGAGAAATGAAGAGGTAAAAGATCCCGAACTTTTAATCTGTCAGGATTGTTTTTATTACACAATTTTAATAGTTCGATGTTGATCTGTGCAGGCTAATTTTTGATTCAGTTAGACAGAAGTACAATGAAATAGGTTGCCGGTTTCTTTGAGATTTATTCAATGCTAAAACAGGCCGGTGAGAGTATATGAAGGATTGAGGACAGAGTTGAGTCCCTGTTTATTAATGAATTATCAACCCTATCTAAATTTGCAGAAATGAAAAATCCAATTCGGGTATTAATTATCGAGGATAATGATAATGATGCAAAACTGGAGATCGAAGAACTCAGAAGAGGGGGATACGATATTCTGTTTGAACAAATAGAAACCAGGAAAGCCTTAATTGAAGCATTGAAAATTAAAACATGGGATTTTATAATTTCAGATTATTCAATGATTCAATTCAACGGACTCGAGGCATTGGCTGAGCTAAACGAAACTGGGATGGATATTCCGTTTATTTTAATTTCAGGCACAGTTGGCGAGGAAACCGCCGTAGAAATCATGAAAGCCGGGGCACGCGATTATATTATGAAGGACAACCTGAGTCGTCTGATTCCTGCATTTGATAGGGAATTGCGGGAAGCAGAGGTACGACGACAAAAAAGAAAAGCTGATGAGGACTTAAAAACAAGCATTCAGGATCTTAAAAAACAAAATGCCGAACACCAGTTGCTGAATCTGGAATATTTACAGCAGAATGATGAATTGACTGAAAGCATCGACCAGATAAAAAAAATGAATACTGAACTGATCATCGCAAAGAACAGGGCAGAAGAATCAGATTTGCTCAAAACAACTTTTCTGGCCAATATGAGCCATGAAATCCGTACTCCGCTTAACGGCATACTTGGATTTTCGGGTTTATTAAGGGATCCTGACTTAACCAAAGATAAAACTGAAAAATATATTGAGATCATTGAATCAAGCGGGCAGCAGCTTCTGACAATAATTGATGATATACTTGATATTTCTAAAATAGAAGCGGGACAGATGCTTATATATACAGAACCCACCGATATCAGCGAATTATTACAAGAAATCCATCAACAATTCGTGATAGAGGCAGAATTAAAAAACCTAAAATTCATTCTTAATCCTGAAAATATAAATGAACCTATTGTAATAAATACCGAAGGGAACCGTCTTCGTCAGGTATTCAGCAACCTGATTATCAATGCCATAAAATTCACTTCAGAAGGAATAATCGAATTTGGATTAGCGCTTAAAAATAATTTCATCGAGTTTTATGTCAAGGACACTGGCATTGGCATTGCACCTGACGATCAAACAATTATATTCAGGCCATTCAGCAAGGTGGCCAAGGCATCGAATCGTATATACGGAGGCAATGGTCTGGGCTTATCCATTTCCAAAGCATTAATTGAAAAGCTTGGCGGTACAATTACGCTTAAATCGGAACTCAATAAAGGTTCTACATTTAAATTTACAATTCCATATGCTAAAAACATTGGAACCGACCCACTGGCACGAACAAGAACTGAATCAGATTCACCCTTAATCCGGGAAGAAAAAACGATACTTATCGCAGAAGATGAGATATTTAATTATTATTATATCGAAGAATTACTGGAACCCATGAAGATTAAGACTCTTCATGCCTGGAATGGGAAGGAAGCAGTTGAAATGGCCAAAAAACGATCTGACATTTCGCTGGTATTAATGGATATACTTATGCCTGAAATGGACGGCATCACCGCCACGAAACTGATAAAAGAAATCAGGCCCCAATTGCCGGTAGTTGCCCAAACGGCTTATGGATCGAGAGAAGATAGAGAAAATGCGCATAAATCAGGTTTCGATTTCTATCTTTCAAAACCTATTGCCCGGGATCTGCTTGTTGAAGTGATTGATAAATACTTTGATTGAAAGAGAAATTCAAAGGATCAGTTGTGGATATTTTATCAACGGGCAGGATTGAAATACCTGTCAATAAGAATTAAGATTAATCCAAGTGAAACAATGTTAGCTTGATAAAAACAAAAAAGCACCCCGATCTTACGAAGTGCTTTATTATTTGAGCGAGAAACGAGACTCGGACTCGCGACCCCGACCTTGGCAAGGTCGTGCTCTACCAACTGAGCTATTCTCGCAATAAATTGATGAACCTAATTTTTTAAAAGTACCCGGAGCGGGACTTGAACCCGCACAACCAATGGTCACAAGATTTTAAGTCTTGCGTGTCTACCGATTCCACCATCCGGGCCTCCTTAAAAAGAGCGAGAAACGAGACTCGGACTCGCGACCCCGACCTTGGCAAGGTCGTGCTCTACCAACTGAGCTATTCTCGCATAATTTATGATTCGGATTTGCATCTGAACCATCAATGCCTTTTTCAATATTATCCCGCAGTCTGGTGGTGATGCGTGATTCTTTTGGGTTGAACGTACTGTTTAGTGCTTTTGAAAACAGCGTTGCAAATATATACCTATTTTTTCGTTCTCCAAAAAAACACAAAAACTTTAGGCCACTTCCTGCACATTATTTTCTGAATGGCTTATCGAGACCTGTTATCTTTTTAATATCATTCAGCTTATTCAGTGCTTCAAGGGGCGTAAGCTGGTTGATGTCCAGATTCTTGATCTCGTCACGGATCTGTTTCAACACCGGGTCATCGAGCTGGAAAAAGCTCATTTGGAAACCTTCCCGCTTCTCAGCCATGCCCTCCAAAGGCTTCGACAGACCATCCTTTCGATGGGTATCTTCCAATTGCAGCAGGATTTCATCAGCCCGGTGAACCACTGAAGGCGGCATTCCGGCCATTCGTGCCACATGAATTCCGAAACTATGGTTACTTCCACCCGGAACCAGCTTCCGCAGAAAAATCACTTTATTGCCTGATTCTTTTACTGACACGTTGAAGTTCTTCACTCGGCTAAACGACTTTTCCATTTCATTCAACTCATGATAATGGGTGGCAAACATGGTTTTCGCCTTGGCTTTTGGATGTTCGTGGATGTATTCGACAATCGACCAGGCAATGGAAATGCCATCATAAGTCGAAGTACCCCGACCCAGTTCATCCAGCAGAATCAGGCTACGGTCTGAAATATTGTTCAGAATACTGGCTGCCTCATTCATCTCAACCATAAAAGTAGATTCACCGAGCGAAATGTTGTCGGAGGCTCCTACCCTGGTGAAAATCTTATCCACAAATCCTATCTGAGCAGCTTCTGCAGGAACAAAACTTCCAATTTGGGCCATCAACACAATCAGGGCTGTTTGACGCAATAATGCCGATTTTCCGGCCATATTCGGACCGGTAATAATAATAACCTGCTGATCGTCCTGGTTGAGCACCACATCATTTGAAATGTAGGATTCTCCAAGCGGAAGCTGATGTTCGATCACCGGATGGCGACCTCCTTTGATAATAATATCTTTAGAATCATTGATCTCCGGTCTGGAATACTTGTAACTGATGGCCGCTGATGCAAACGACAGCAGGCAATCAATCTGTCCAACGATAGCAGCATTGAGTTGGATGGCCTGAATGTATTCGGCCAGTGCAACCACCAGTTCATTGAACAGGCGAACCTCAATGGCCAGAATTTTCTCTTCTGCACCCAGAATCTTTGATTCGTATTCTTTGAGTTCCTCTGTAATGTATCGTTCAGCTCCGACAAGTGTTTGCTTGCGTATCCATTCCTGCGGAACCTTATCCTTATGGGTATTCCTCACCTCAATGTAATAGCCGAACACATTATTGAAGGCAATTTTCAGACTGGTGATGCCTGTCCGTTCGGCTTCGCGCTCCTGCATACGGGCCAGATAATCTTTCCCATTGAATGCAAGCATCCGTAACTCATCGAGTTCATCCGATACGCCCCGTGCAATTACATTCCCTTTGTTAATAATCGCCGGCGGATCAGGATGAATCTCCTTTTCAATACGAAAACGGATAGACTCACAGGGATTGAGTTGTTCGGCAAAACGCTTCAAATTCACATTATCGGTCTGGCTGCAGATCTGTTTGATTGAGGCAATTGCCTGAAGCGCATGTTTGAGCTGCACAACTTCACGGGGATTGATACGAACGACAGCCACTTTTGAGATAATTCGCTCCAGGTCGCCAACCTGCCGGATATGTTCTTCCAGGTTCTCTTTCAGTTCAGCATCTTTCACGAGGTATTCCACCACATTGAGCCGGTTGTTTATAGCGGCAATCTCTTTCAGAGGCAAAGCTATCCATCGCTTAATCAAACGAGCACCCATCGGGGATATAGTCTTGTCAATTACCTGAACCAGCGTTTTTGCCCCTTCATTAATGGTCTGGAAGAGTTCCAGATTACGGATGGTGAACCGGTCGAGCCATACATATTTATCCTCTTCGATGCGTGAAAGGTTTACGATATGCCGGGTCTGATGATGTTGAGTTAGATCGAGATAATGCAATATGGCACCCGATGCAATGATTCCGTAATTCAGTTCATGAATTCCAAAGCCTTTGAGCGATTTGGTCTCAAAGTGGCGCATGAGCCTGTCGTTGGCAGCATCGTCGGTATACACCCAGTCATCCTGCGAGAAAGTATAATACTTACCGCCAAATAAAGATGTAAATTCAGCGCCTTTCCCTTTCTGGAACAAGACCTCTTTGGGCTGAAATGAGCTTAGTAGCTTGTCGATGTATTCGAAGGAACCTTCTGCAGTTAAAAATTCACCGGTTGAAATATCCAGGAAGGCAATTCCAGCCATCTTTTTATCGAAATGGACCGATGCCAGAAAGTTATTTTCACGATGCTCCAGGATATTGTCGTTATAGGAAACTCCAGGAGTAACCAACTCGGTAATGCCACGCTTGACAATATTCTTGGTCATTTTGGGATCTTCCAGCTGTTCGCAGATGGCCACCCGTGCTCCTGAACGAACCAGCTTGGGTAGATAAGTATCCAGTGCATGATAGGGGAAACCTGCCAGTTCAACATAGCTTGCCGATCCGTTGGCCCGGCGGGTCAGGGTTATACCCAGTATACCGGCAGCACGAATAGCATCTTCGCCAAATGTTTCGTAAAAATCGCCTACCCTGAACAACAGAACAGCATCAGGATGTTTCGCTTTGACAGCATAATATTGCTTCATCAAAGGTGTTTCAACGTATTTCGGAGTCGTAGTCAAGTATCTGAATTTTTAAGATGCACAAAGATACGTTTTAAAGAAAACCTTCATACTATAGAGGGTCCTGTCAAAAAAAAAAATATCTTGCAGTCTGTTTTCAATTCTGAGATGACAATTTTAAGCTAGAGAAATGGATCAAGTGAGAAAAGAAGGAGCAACACCCATTGTAATTCAGGAAGTTACTTCCAAAAAAGAACTAAAGAAGTTTATACATCTGCCTGCAGCTATTCATAAGGACCATATTAACTGGGTTCCGCCTATTTACATGGACGATTGGGAATTCTTCAATCCAAAGAAAAATAAGTCCTTTGAATCGTGCGACACAATTATACTGCTGGCCTACCGTGGAAAAGAGCTTGCAGGCAGGATTATGGGCATCATCCATCGGAAATACAATAAGGATCACGAGGAGAAAAATGCCCGCTTTGCCTTTTTTGAAACATGGAATGATGAAGAAGTGGCTGCAGCCTTGATAGGTGCAATAGAAAACTGGGCTATCGAAAAAGGGATGGAAAAATTAGTGGGGCCCCTTGCCTTTTCAGACAAAGATCCCCAGGGTTTCTTGATTGAGGGATTCAACGAACCTTGTGTGATTGCTTCGAACTGCAACTTCCCATATCAGGTTGAATTGCTTGAAAAGAATTCGTTTATCAAGGAAGTTGACTTAGTGGAGTACAAAATCAATATTCCAGATCCGCTTCCTGAATTTTATCTAAAAATAGAAGAACGTGCCTTACGGATGAACCAAGGATTACACGTTTTGGAGTTCGACTCGAGAAGAAAAGTAAAACCTTATATTCATCCGGTCCTGCATTTACTGAACAGCACCTTCACTGAAATCTTTGGTTTTACTCCATTCATGGAAAAAGAGATGGATGATTTTGCCAACCGATACCTTTTCCTAATTAATCCAAGGTTTATCAAGATCGTGGTTAACAATCAGAATGAAGTTGTTGCTTTTGTGATTGGCATGTCGCATATAGGCGACGGAATTCAAAAAGCAAAAGGATACCTGTTCCCATTTGGAATATTCAATATACTTGCCGCAGGGAAAAAGTCAAAACAGCTGAATCTGCTCCTTGGAGGAATTGATCCTGCATACAGGGGAAAAGGTCTTGATGTGATGATGGGTGTAAAAATGATGCAATCGGCTACTAAGGAGGGAAAGACCATTATCGATTCACACCTCGAACTCGAAACCAATGTTAAGGTTCGCCGCGAAATGGAAAAAATGGGAGGAGTTGTTTACAAGTGTTTCCGAGTCTTTGGGAAAAAACTGAAATAGTTGCATTATTCAAGGGTCATTCAGGATAATTTGCTTCACCTAATTGGTTGTAATAGTTATCGTGGTTGTCTTGGTTGTCATTTTTATCCTATAATCAATTGCTATGACTGTCAACTATGACAACCTCGATAACCATTACAACCAATGACATTTTTTTAAAACTCTAAGCAGTAATTGACCTCTTCCTGGTCAGCATATTACTTGAATGTTAGAGATAAATGCTATTTTTGCGGCATCAATTCGAATTCCTTTTTACTTAATAATCGAAACTTAACTGTGGCAGATATAATCCAATTACTTCCTGATTCAGTGGCAAACCAGATTGCCGCGGGGGAGGTCATTCAACGACCGGCTTCGGTAGTGAAGGAACTGGTTGAAAATGCCATTGATGCAGGAGCCTCGCAAATAATAGTAAACATCAAGGATGCCGGACGTACATTGATCCAGATTATTGACAATGGTAGCGGGATGACTGACACCGATGCCCGAATGGCTTTTGAGCGTCATGCCACCTCCAAAATCAAAACTGCCAGCGATATATTTGCCATCCGTACCATGGGATTCAGGGGTGAAGCTCTTGCTTCAGTTGCCGCTATTGCCGAGGTCGAACTCCGGACCAAAGAACACGATCAGGATCTGGGAACCTTTATTCACATCTCCGGTTCAACCCTCATCTCACAGGAACCCATAAGGTGCGATAGCGGGACCAATTTCCAGATTAAAAACCTGTTCTTCAACGTTCCGGCCCGACGTAAATTCCTGAAATCAAATCCTGCTGAACTCAAACACATCATTAACGAGATTCAACGGATTGCACTGTCAAATCCCGACATTTCAGTCTCCCTGCACCACAATGGTTCAGCTATTTATGAACTGGCCGGCTCAAATAAACGGGTGCGTATCGTATCTATCTTCGGAAAAAACATCAACCAGAACCTGATTCCCCTTGATACTGAAACTTCAGTAGTAAAAATAACAGGGTTCATCGGACAACCCAAACATGCCCGTAAAACCTTTGGGGAACAGTTCTTTTTCGTGAATAAACGGTATATGAAACATCCGTTTTTTCACAAGGCAGTCACTCAGGCATTCGAGAAAATACTGCCCCCCGATGCCATTCCGTCCTATTTCATCTATTTTGACGTAGATCCTGCTAACATTGATGTAAACATTCATCCAACGAAAACGGAGATTAAATTCGAGAATGAATCGGCCATCTGGCAGATCTTACAGGCCTCCATCCGCGAAGCCCTTGGTAAATTCAATATTGTTCCTTCGATTGATTTTGACCAGGCGGGAAGCCTTGAAATACCTATGCGTCTGCAGAATTTTGCAGATGTCCGTACACCTGAAATTGAAATCAATCCAACTTATAATCCATTCGAAACGCAAACACCGAATAAAAGTCATTCCACGAGTGCAACCAACTTTGCTCCAAAAACCTTTGAGCGAAAGAATTTAACAAGTTGGCAGTCATTATACAAAGGACTGGAACCAAATTTTAATGAAAAACCTGATCAGAATGAAATTGAGCCCGTTCAGTTCCGCATTGAAGAACAGCAAACGGTAAAAAGTTCGGTCCAGTTTAAGAACAAATTCATCCTGACACCTGTTAAATCGGGAATGATGGTAATTGATCAGAAAAGGGCCCATGAACGCATTTTATATGAACGATTGATGCAGGTTCTTGAAAACAACGAAGTTGCAAGTCAACAACAACTCTTCCCCGAAACGTTTGAGTTGAATGCTTCCGATGCCACACTGCTGACCAGTATTCTTCCCGACCTGAGAGCACTTGGTTTCGATGTGCGTGACTTTGGTAAAAACAGTTTTATTGTAAACGGCACACCTGGTGTCCTGAATACCTCTTCACCCATCGAGATCATTGAAAGTCTGCTTGAAGAGTATAAGAATTCGCCTGTCAACCTTCAGGAAAAGGCCCGCGAAACTGTTGCAATCTCATTGGCCCAGGCCTCTGCCATACCTTATGGACATACCCTGAAGCCGGATGAAATAAACGAACTGATCGACAACCTGTTTGCATGTCAGACTCCTAACTTTTCACCTAAAGGGAAAAAGATACTATCAATCATGCCACTGGAAGATTTTGAGAAGCTTCTAAAATGACAATTTGACTGTTAAACCGAATCATAAAAGAAAATTACTACTTTGGTCTGATGATTGACAGAAGCAAATCCTGAGTCCCGAGTCATAAATTATAAACAAAAAACAAGAAGCAGAATGCCCTATTTCAGACCCAATACAAACGCAATACCTCCGGTTGTCAAGAACCTGATTATCATCAATGCCCTCATGTTACTTGCATCTTACCTGATGGAGCTAAAGGGAATTGATCTTGCAAATATTCTTGGACTACACTACATACAGTCGCCTGATTTCAAGCCCTACCAACTGGTCACACATATGTTTATGCATGGAGGTATCATGCATCTGGTGTTTAATATGTTCGCGCTCTGGATGTTTGGCCGCGTTCTTGAAAATGTATGGGGTCCCAAACGCTTTTTTATTTACTACTTTGTAACCGGCTTAGGCGCTGCTTTATTTTACAGTCTGGTCAATTTTGTTGAATTTCAATACTTCGCTTCAAAGATGTTGCCTGAAACTGTTCAGATGGTCATGACTCAGGGTGCTGAAATATTGAACCAGGGAAAAAACTTCTCTGATCCGCTTGCCGGCAGATTGAACCTTATCTTAAATGTTCCGACTGTTGGAGCCTCCGGAGCAGTATTTGGTATTCTTCTTGGATTCGGAATGCTGTTCCCTAATACCGAATTAATGTTGTTATTTCCGCCAATACCACTGAAAGCCAAATACTTTGTGATGGGTTACGGGGCCATTGAACTCTTCAGCGGTATTGCCAATACGGGAGACAACATCGCCCATTTTGCGCATTTGGGAGGTATGCTTTTTGGTTTCATCCTGATTAAATACTGGAATAAAAAGACAACAAATTTTTATTAATGAATCTGCTCGACGAAATAAAGGAATCATTTAAGGAAGGATCTGCATTGACCCGGCTGATCTACATCAACCTGGCCGTGTTTCTGGTGATCAGGCTGGCCAATGTGTTTTATTTCCTCGCAGGCATTCCATTTCCTTTTCTGGACTGGCTGGCCCTACCTGCTGATTTCGGCACCCTGGCAAGCCGCCCATGGACCCTGCTAACTTACATGTTTCTTCATTTCGATTTTCTGCATATCCTATTCAATCTCCTTTGGTTGTATTGGATGGGACAAATCTTCCTGGGATATTTCGACCAGAACAAGCTGGTCTCCATCTATTTACTTGGCGGAATTACAGGTGGCCTGTTCTATGTTGCAGGGTATAATTTATTCCCTGTATTTTCGGGTTTCATTGCCGATTCCAGGCTTTTAGGTGCGTCCGCTTCCGTGATTGCCATCATCGCCGCACTGGCTGTTCATGCTCCGAATCATACCCTTCACCTGATGTTTATAGGACCTGTCAAAATGAAATACATTGCCCTGTTCTCGGTATTGATGTATGTTATCGGCATTTCTTCCACCAATGCCGGAGGTAATCTGGCGCATTTGGGAGGCGCTTTCTGGGGTATGATTTATATACTTCAGCTTCGCAGGGGTATTGATATGGGCAAAGGAATTAACCAAATGAATACAGGTATTAAAAAGTTATTCGCACCAAAGCAAAATGTAAAGCTGACTTACCGCAAACCTGTTGATGATATAGAATACAATAGGATGAAAAACCAGGACCAGGTACATATGAATGAAATCCTTGAAAAGATCAGCAAATCAGGCTATGACTCCCTCTCCAAAGAGGAAAAGGAGATCCTATTCAGGATGGGTAAGTAATAAACCACTATCAGGAAAAAGGGAAAAGAATCACTTGTTCACTTTGGGTTGCCGATACATAAACCTGTTTTTTGATTGGATTACTGCCTCGTTGATACTGGCATTCAATTCAAATCCTACGAGAAGAATCAGTGACAGAATATACATCAGCAGCAGAATAACCAACAGGGTTCCGATTGATCCGTAAAGTTTGTTGTACTGTCCAAAATTATTAATGTAATAAGAAAATCCAATAAATGTTATTACGCTCAGAATGGTAGCCAAAGTACCACCGGCTGAAACAAACCGCCATTTGGTCTTTTTGGCAGGAGCCAGATAATATAAAAACGAATTGGCTATAAAAAACAGGAACACAATCACCACCCATTTACCAACTGAGAGCATGAAAATAATAAATTGATCTCTCAAAAACCCATTTAAAGCCAGGTAATTAATAACGTGCTGACCAGAAGTAATCAGGGCGATGGCAACGGTCACCAATACGGATAGTATGGCTAACAAAAGCAGGGCAATCAAGCGCTGCCCAATCCAGGTACGGCGTTCAAAACTATGTAGGGAAGCATCGAAGGCACTCATCATGGAAGCAAATCCATTGGTGGAAAACACAAAGGCCATTAGAAAACCTAAAGAAAGCAGGCCGCCCCTTTGGCGGGTCAGAATATCCAGTACCGTTTCTTTTATGGCCACAAAAGTATTCTCAGGAACCATGTCTTGTATCAAAAGAAATAATTCATTCTGGAAATTCTCGATCGGAATATAAGGAATAAGTGTAAACAGGAAAATAATGGCCGGAAACAGAGCTACAAAAAAACTGAACGCAATCGCCGAGGCACGTGTCGTTAATGCGCCGTCCACGATGCTGCGCCAGAAAAAGACCATCACATCATAGAGCGGCATACGATCGAATCCCGGCAAGGTGATTTTTTTTGCTTTGCTTAGAATCCCTTCCCAAACAGATAACAGTCGGTTTACTAGTTTACCAGGCATTAGCCCTGTTTTTCAATTCTTAACTGATGTATAAAGGAACTGTTGTTTTTATTTTTCAGCAGAAAATAGACCCTGAAAGTCCCTGTATTTGTAGTCAGGCTTCCAATGGCATAATGAGCCCCGTCTTTCCCACCCTGATGGATAATACTGAACTGTTTGGGTTTGTTCGATTTAAAAAATTCCGCAACAATTTGCTGAGCCTGCGATTTGCTGTAAACATCGTCATGCGTTTGAACCACCAGCTCTACATTTTCATTGAAGAACTCCGCAAGACCTGCATCATTGCCATTTTGTATGCTGATAACAATCTGATCTGGAATCTGAGCATAGGAAAAGGTGGTCAGAACGAAAAAACCAAACAACAAGGAAATCAGTTTCAATTTAATCTTTTTCATTGTAGAATATTTTCATAAGAATTACCTTCAGGATGAATCATTGACAAAAACCGTGCAATTATTTTAACGAAACAAATACCTTTGTAAAGGTAACAAATTTCACATACCTGAAAAATGAAGATTTCCCTGCTGGTCATTGGCAAAACGGACGAAACATATCTGCAAAATGGAATAGAGATCTTTCTGAAACGCATCCCTCATTATATATCATTCGAAATGAAGGTAATCCCAGACCTGAAAAACTCTAAAAATCTAAGTGAAGATCAGCAGAAAGAAAAAGAAGGTGAACTCATTATCCAGCAGTTAGCTCTGTCAGAAGAATTATTTTTACTCGATGAGCAGGGATTAGAGACTTCCTCAATAGAATTTGCACGTTTTTTGGAGAAGAAAATGATCTCAGGTATTAAACGATTGGTCTTCGTGATCGGGGGACCATATGGGTTCTCCACATCCGTTTATTCACGGGCAAATGGGAAGCTTAGTCTATCAAAAATGACCTTTTCGCATCAGATGGTACGCCTGATCTTTGCCGAACAATTGTACCGGGCGATGACCATTTTAAAAGGAGAACCCTATCATCATCAATAAAATTGACTATTTTGTGGCATGAAGGAATTCAGAAAATATATATTACCAATACTTTCCATCCTGTTTTTCCTGATGGCCTCCATCCAGGAAAACCTGATTCTTCATCATCAGCCCGAAAAAAAGCTTATTCAAACCTTTGAACAGACCCTGCATAAACAGGAGCTCAAGTTGGCAGGATATCTGAATGTCATTGAGAAAAAATTACCAGACAGTTTAACTGCCATCAATTATATCTCCACATTTTCATACCTTAACCAGCTTTTTGAGGAAGAAGGTTTCGGATTCATCATCTTCCATGATCAGAAAATGATGTATTGGTCCGACAACCATTTCTCATTTCCCTTTGTGAACGCCCGGTTCAACAATCGAAATATGCTGCTTGTACTTCCCAATGGCATTTACGAAGCGCAGAAACGCAGTGTGGGTAATAACCAGATCATTGGACTGATCCATATTAAAAACAATTATTCCTATGAAAACAAGTTTCTCGAAAACGCCTATATAGCTCCTTTTAAACTGCCCGCTGGTTTCAGTATTATTACAGGCGAGAATCCAAAAGCCTATGAAATCCGCGATTTGACCAATCAGCTCCTGTTTTCGGTGATGCCGTCAGGGAAAATGATGTTCAACGAATCGCAACTTTATCTTCCGGTATTACTCTATCTGTTGGGATTCGTCTTTCTGCTTCTCTGGATCTACCATAGATTTATCGATCACAGTATGGAAAATTTTCCGTCCCGAATGTTGATCCTTTTTGGCGTACTGTTACTGATCTACTCGTTTCACATCCATTTTGGAATTCCGGCGATTCTTAAGTTCACCAATTTTTTCAGCCCAAAATATTATGCCGGTTTCAGATGGCTTCCTTCGTTCGGCGATTTTTTCCTGATCGCCACGCTAGCCTTCTTCTGGAGCCTGGTTTTCGTAAGACGGTTCACGCTTCACCCTAAATTTCAGAAGCAGACGTTTATACTCTCGTTTATTTTCGTGTGCTTTCTTTACCAGGGAGTGGGTCTTATGATCGGCAATTTAATTGAAAACAGCAACATCACCTACAAACTATATAGGATCACCGACATCAATCAATACAGCATAGGCAGCTATCTGTCCATTGCATTGTTGTTGTTTTCAGTGTTTCTTATCAACCACAAGGTCATCGAGAAGGGGGAAGGGCTGATCAGCAAATCGGCATTCCTGAAGTTCCATCTGTTTGCGGTTCCTGTATTAATCGTTTTGAGTATTCTGTTTCAAATCACTGAAATTTATTTGCTGACACTCTTTTTCTCAGTCAACCTGGTCCAGCTTCAGTTAAAGAAATTGCGGATAACCAGCTTTTCACTTTCATATGCCATATTATTCATTTCCCTTTTTTCCATTGCGAGTCTGATCGTTATCTATCAAACGGTGAAACAGCATGAATTAAAGATTCAACGACTCATGGCAGTAAACCTGAGTTCAGAACAGGATCCGATCGCAGAAGTATTTCTCGCCAACACGCAAAAACAATTAGATAACGATTCGCTCATCCAGTCCCAGCTTATCCCTCCCTATAAAGACCTTGAAAATTACCTGTCCCGCACCTACTTCGGTGGATATTTCCGAAAATACGACATTCGGTATTATTTCTGTACCCAAACCGACAGCATATTTGTTCAGGCCGAAAATGTATTTCAACCCTGCTTCCCTTTCTTTGAAAAGATGATCAGCCACTCTGGAACAAAAATTGCGGGCAGCAATTTCTATTTAATGAACAATATGGACGGGAGAGTGTCCTACCTGAGCAAGATCCATTATCCCCTGGCCGGTAATTCAAACGGCATCTCGATATACATTGAACTGAACTCCAAGACCTTCTCCGAGGGCATCGGCTTTCCTGAATTGCTCATGGATCGCTCAATCATCAAACCTTTCAGGTACAAATACCTCTCCTCGGCCAGGTATTTCGAAAACGAACTGGTGAACCGTTCGGGCAATTACATCTACAATAATAACCTGAAATCATACAACCTTGGAAACTCTGATGCTGAATTTGATCTCAGGGAATGGGACGGATATAATCATATAATATACCGGGTGGACAAGCGAAGCTATATCATCGTCAGCAATCCTCAACTCCGTTTTATCGATTACCTGATTTCGTTCCCATACATTTTTGTCTTTTACTTTGTATTTGTACTGATAGCCACCCTTATAGGGAACCCGCTTTTCCGTAAGATGATCATTCCTCACGATCTGCGCTTTCGCATCCAGGCTGCAATCATTTCGGTGGTGCTCATCTCCCTGCTCTTTGTGGCTGCGGGAACTATCTACTATAACATTCAAGACTACGAAAATCGCCATCAGACTGACCTCGACGAAAAGATCAAATCTATTTCCGAAGAAATCGAGAACCGCTTCATTTCGGTCAATACGATTACTCCCGATCTGCAGCAATGGCTTTTCACTGAATTGTATAATCTATCGAATGTTTTCCGAACAGATATTAACCTATACGACCTCAATGGTGGCCTGATTGCCTCCTCAAGACCTGAGATATTCCGAAAGGCTATTACTTCCGAAAAAATGAATGCCATGGCCTTTTACCAGTTATCCGAAAAGTCCCGACTCAACTTTCTTCAACCTGAAAAGATAGGCAAACTATCCTATTTGTCTGTTTATGAACCTATACAGAACGACAGAGGTGACTACCTGGGATACCTGAACCTGCCCTATTTTACGCGTGAGGATGAATTGAAACAGGGAATTTCAACGTTCATAGTAGCTTTTATTAACCTCTACCTGATCCTGTTCCTGACCAGCGTGATCATGGCCATCTTCTTATCCAATAAAATAACCCTCCCGCTGAGTCTGATCCGAAAAAAGCTCAAAGGCATCCAACTGGGTAAAAAGAATGAACAGATCAATTACGATGCAGAAGATGAAATTGGCCTTCTGGTGAAGGAATACAACCATAAAGTGGACGAACTTGCCGAAAGCGCCGAACTGCTCGCCCGTTCCGAACGGGAATCGGCCTGGCGTGAAATGGCCAAACAAGTCGCACATGAAATCAAAAACCCGCTCACGCCCATGAAGCTTAACATACAATACCTGCAGCGGGCCAAAGAGGAAGGGAATGAACACTACGATGACTTTTTCGACCGCGTAACCAAAAACCTGATCGACCAGATCGATACTCTTTCTGGCATTGCAACCGAGTTCTCTAACTTTGCCCAAATACCAAAGGCTAAAAATGAAGTATTTAATCTGATTGAAGTGCTTCAGAATGTGGTTTTACTGTTCGAACCCAATCAAAACCTTCACTTTTCGCTTGAAACGGATAACCTTTCCGAGGTTCTTGTGTTTGCCGATAAAGAACAGCTTTCGAGAGCTTTCCTGAATCTGGTCAAGAACGGAATCCAGGCTATTCCTGCCGGTCAGAAAGGCGAAATCAGCATCACTGTAAACAAAATCCAGTCCGTTGCCCTGATCTCCATAAGCGATAATGGCACAGGGATTAGTAAGGATGCCGAAGACCATCTTTTTGAGCCCAACTTCACCACCAAGACCAGCGGAATGGGTTTGGGCCTGTCTATTGTGCGCAATATCCTCAATAATTTCAACGGTAAAATCTGGCACGAGACTTCCGAAACCGAGGGCACCCGGTTCTATGTCGAGATTCCCCTCCATCAACCCGCAATACTCCCTGAGAATAAAAAATAAGGTTTTTATTTCAACTATTTCTATTAACTATTATAATTCCACGATGTCAAAGAACGATGTGCATAAAGGTAAATACTTCTTGTTCTATAACGACATCCAGTCCAAACTAACCTTTATTAAACCTTGTTCGTTCATTTCCTTCCCTAAAGATAGGCAAGATCAATGTTCAGGACCAGTCTTTGGTGAATTCTGCGTCCATACAGTATGTTTTGCACAGCCATGCATGATGCGGGTCCCGCGATTTGCAATCGCGGAAGATTAAAGGCGATTAAAAATCGCCCGACCCCAATCCCGTCAATCTGCCCAAATTCGTGTAATTGGTCATAATTCGTGTAATTCGTATTTACTCCATTTACTCCATTTCCCCCATTTCCCCTTTACTCCATTACCAAAAAGGCATTTTCCCATTTTCTTCCGTTCTGCACATTCTGCACGTTCTGCCTTTTTATAAATTTTCTTCATATTTCCTTCTCAAAATATAAGAAAGATTAAAGTCCTGGACTACTCTTTGGTGAATTTTGCCTCAATACGGTATGTTTTGCGCAGACGGGCATGATGAGGGTCTCGCGATTTGCAATCGCTGAAGATAAAAGCGATTAAAAATCACCCGACCCCAATCCCGTCAATCTGCTCAAATTTGTGCAATCCATATAATTCGTGTAATTCGTTTTTATTCGTTTTTATTCGTCATAATTTGTGTAATTCGTTTTTAACCCAAAACGAAAGAAAGCCTGAAAATCAATGAATGATTTCAGGCTTTCTTTTTTGTTCTTCTTAAAATTTTTTAATGCCAGGGACTATTATGTCCGCTACCTCCGCTTGGTGGTGCAGTTTTAGGTGGGGGCGCCGGTGAAGCTGCATGAGCTTTATTCGGGTTACTCAGCAGAACCATCATAGTTGCAGCCGAAGCAGCAATATACCCCGCTTTCTTAATTGCTTCTTTCCGGGAGATCTTTTTCCCCTCGATCTCCGAAAGATTTTTCCTGGCAATTTCTTCCATCTTGTTTTCCATATCCATACTTTTTAAAATTGGTTTATAGTATCGCAATTACTCTCTCACCGAAATTTTAAACCCTTGCGATTTCCCGTTATCATTAACAAATAACAAGTATATCGCCGATTTAATATTCGGGGTCTTGATCACATTTAAACTTCCCTCATCAAGTTTTTTAACCAGAATTTCTCTACCCTGGATATCATAAAGGGTAGCAATCGCCTGGCTGCTGACTTGTCCCTTTATACGGATTTCAACATTTCTGACTGCATAGGCGCTTAATGTACCCGTGAAGTAGCTCATATCCATTCCGGTTGACAGGTAGGAAGTGTGTAGCTGGAAACGGTCTGAAATACTCGAATTTGCATCAACTGTTACACTATATACATCTTTGGAGAGATCGGTAAATGACCGGGTCAGCTTGTCCTCCAGGATGATCATGCAATCCGGAGGAAGGTTCAGCGTTGAAGCAGAGAACACCACATCACCACCGGTTTTATAATCAAGACCTACCGGAATGATCATACTGCTATAATCATTTGAAGGCAATGCCTGAACAGCGAACGGGATTCCGTTATCCTCCACCAGGCGGGAATAAATCACCAAATCTGATCCTCCTTTAAGCAAACCGGCATCGTAAGTAGGATCCAATCCTTTGGTCATTCCACTGTTAAAAGCGATAACGGTTGAACTCTTCTGGCTGTTAGCCGAAACTTCCAGATTAATAGTCGGCCAGACATTCTTTGTCGATTTTAAGGCCAACGAAGGTTGGTGGAATTGCATTCCTGAATTAAAACCGACAGTTGTCGCTGTGGTATTCATTTTAACAAGAAATGCCTGTCCTTGTTGGACATCAAATCCAGGAGGCACATTTGAAATAACAGTGTATTTCCCCTCCAGACCATTATTGGCATCCGGGTTGTCCCAAACATATACAGCACCATAAGATTGATCAAGATTGCTTACATTTTCATCCAGAAAATCTGCCACACCACTACTGCTGCTTTTTTTATTTATTCCTATGGCAGAAGTGTAGGGGTTACCGATACAGTTCCAACTATCCGGTGTCAGACCCAAGGCTGATTGGTCTCCCGCCTGAAGTGCTCCTGCAAAAGTAACCGGACTGTCGGCGTTTGTACGCATGCAATATCCTTTAGCTGTCTCCAGAGTTCCTGTCGTCGTATTCGTAAAATAATCGTTCCACCCATTGTTGGTAGGGTCATAATCCATCATGGCCCTGAAACCATTATCATCAGTTGCCACATTCGCATTTGAAGTTAGGAATCCTGCAATGCTTTGGCCGGATACCGGTGATGACACAATATGCCATGCCCCGGTTGTCATAAATCGTTGTGCATTTGCAGAGCCTGCCCCTGATGCTGTTCCCGTTATGAATGAACCAGTACCAGTACCATCTGATGAAAGGATTAATCCGTTTATAGTTTTTATTTCAGTATTTCCGGCAACCGTCATTTGTCCATCAACAGGCATTGTTAGTATTGCAGGGTTATGGATACGCAGGTTACTGGCATTTGCTGTTGAACCACCGGGAACAACAGCACTTCCTTCCCAAACAGATGTATTAACCGAATTATCCCAGTTTAAACCACCCACCTGAGTCCATCCAAATTTTGTTGCATAAACCCTTCCGACATAAGTGTCGATAAAATCGGCAGGATCATAGTTGTTCGGATTCGCATAGTTGCCATTCCATGGACTATCCTGAAGATAATAAAATTGATTTCCATCCATATTAGGTCTATTGAAAACGATGCCTGCAACACCAATTTGGTCTGTAACTTTAACGCTTACGGTAAACATGGTTTGATAAACTGTTGTTATGTTAGCAAAATCACTGGCGCTGGCATCCGAATTTGCATCAATACCGGCATCAAAGTCAATGTTTAGGTTCGATCCGCTACTGCTAATAGAAATAATTGGAGGGTTGTAAAATAATAGCAAGCCACCAGGTATTATACTCCAGTCATTAGGGATTGAACTTAATGTACTGTTGTTAAAATCCAGGTTGACATTACCTTTCCAGAAATAGGAGTTTTCATTTGCTTTAATTTCTACGTCAAACTGAAAATAATCAGCTCCTTGTATATTAGCTATTTCCGGGTTAGTGAAGCGATAGCTTAGCTGGGTGGTACCTTGAGGGATAACCGTAACTGTAACCGGCTCAATATCAAAGCAACCTGTTTCCAGCACTGTACCCTTAATATAATACGTACCTGAAGTTGCTTCTAGAGGTGTAGAATATTGACTAGTGGCAGCATCATCTGTCCAGTAGGAGAACACCAATCCAGGAGTACTTCCTGAAGTTACTGCGTCTGCCGTCAAGTCAACCGTGTTTGGTGAACTCACTGGTGATGGGTTGGTGATTTTAACGATCGGTGCGTTCGGTACAGCATTTACTGTTAGTGGAGTTGCCTGTGAAGTACAACCTATAGCGAGATTCGTAGTTGTTACCTCGTAGGTTCCCGGATTCAGATTGGCAAAGCTGGCAGTTGTCTGGGTCACTGCTGTAACCGAAGGGGTAATTCCTGTCAGGGTATAGCTAATATTTGAACCTGTCGGAGTTGTTACGACTATCGTCCCTGTTGTTGTAGAACAGCTTGGTTGAACGGTCACACTGGCCAGAGGTGCCGTTGGTGCATTCGGTACGGCATTGATCACAAAGTTAGCCGTTGAGACACAGCTTGGGTCGGTGGCCGTATTGCGTACACTGATTGTGTAGGTTGCATTGGCCGTCAAACCACTAAAACTGGTTGTGCTTACCCAGTTGGTTCCATCCTTGCTGTATTGCAGCGAAGTTCCTGTAGGTGATGTAATTGCTATTGTCCCGGTTGGTAAACCACAGCTTGGTTGGGTCAGTGTTGCCAGAGGTGCCGTTGGAGCATTCGGTACGGCATTGATCACAAAGTTAGCCGTTGAGACACAGCTTGGGTCGGTGGCCGTATTGCGTACACTGATTGTGTAGGTTGCATTGGCCGTCAAACCACTAAAACTGGTTGTGC
>Ga0118677_10000510_pt1 | contig 84935 bp, 51 predicted proteins | sample AliMusrvi5mmetaG_FD_86154 | JGI IMG/M metagenome (GOLD analysis project Ga0118677, IMG submission 86154)
GCTCTGGAAAACCGGCGACCAGATCAAAATCACTTTTTCGCCGGAAATTATTCGCAAGCAAGCGTCCACGGGCGAAATCTATTGGCAGCGCGGCCCGTTGGTCTATGCGCTGCCGATTCCAGCGGTACGGACATCGGTCAAAAACTACGCGCTGACCGGTTTTAGCGATTGGGACCTCACCCCGTCGGCAGGCGCAGCCTGGGATTATGCGGTGAGTCAACGCGGTGACGATTTCAAGGTCGAACATGCCCCCTTGGAGGCCAACGTGTTGCCGTGGTGCCAGTCTCCGGTGACGCTTTCCGGGCATCTGTTCAATCGCAAAACAGGACGGGAAGAATCCGTCCAGTTGGTGCCGATGGGTTGCAGTTCGCTGAGACAGGTGGCCTTTCCCGATACAAAGCCTGTCGGGTTGCGGCCAGCAAAGTGAATAATTAAGAAAGACCTAGGTCAGTAGCAGTTTTTTGGTAGGGCGCGCTCGCCGAGCGCGCCGCGGACGGCTCGGCGAGTCGTCCCTACCCAGCGCGGGTTCTCCACACCAACCGGGTTCAAAATCAAATCGATATTTTGGAGGATTATGCTACCAAAGTGTGTAGATGAATGGGGCCGATGTCTGTCCCAGAATAATTACCACCACAAGTAGGATGAGAACGACGGCTGCTACGCCTCCGAAGACGTAAAATATTATTTTCAGGGATCGTTTACCCGCCAGCGATATTTCCGGTTTTGTTTGAGGAGTAGGAGAGCCGTCTGTTGCTAATGAGGGATAAAGGATGAAATATTTTGAAGGTTTGATTGACTGGTCAATTACCGCCCATAGCCAAGCGATAATGCCCCAAGCAAACGGCAAAAGAAAATAAGTCAGTGCAACGAGACCAAGGTTTACCCAAAACTTCCACGCATCCCTTTGATAGGTGTAAAGCCATGACCATGCTCCCAAGAAAACGGCTAAAAGAACTGCCACGGTTTTAGATTTATTGGTTGCATTGGTTGGAACCCCACAATGAACACAGAGAACGGCTTCTCTCTTAATTGGCTCACCGCAGCTTTGGCAGAAAATCTCGTCAGCCTGTTTCGTGCGTTTCTCGTTTGCATTCACGTTCACCTCCGTTGTTGATCTTGTTTGGCCATGCGAAATCGTCAGCTAACGTGTAAAGATAGCGAACCTCTGTCTGATCCAAGTAAGCGGGACAAATTTCATGGATTACTCTAGAGGCATGTTAGGCGCGCGGGTTGTGGCGGGGGAAGAGGGAAGAAGGGAGGGGGGGGGCTTTTAAACTTATAAATTTATTTAGCGTTGCGTTTTAATTTACCTTTGGCTGGGCGGGTTTTTGTGGTTGGCGCTACTGGTTATATCGGCAAATTTGTTGTTCGGGAACTGGTTTCCCGGGGGTACGATGTTGTAAGTTTTGCTCGTGAGCGATCAGGGGTGGATGCTGCAACTACAGCGGATCTTACTCGGCAGCAGCTGAAGGGGTCGGAGGTTCGCTTCGGGGATGTATGCGATTTGAGCTCACTTATGAAGGCGGGTATCCGTGGAGAGCGTTTTGATGTTGTGGTCTCTTGTTTGACCTCCCGAACTGGGGGGGTGAAGGATGCATGGCTGATTGACTATCAGGCAACTCATAATGCTCTTGAAGCTGCCAAAGCAGCTGGTGCCGGGCAGTTTGTGCTTCTATCGGCTATCTGCGTCCAGAAGCCTCTGCTTGAATTTCAGAGGGCTAAGCTGAAATTTGAACATGAGCTTATAGAGTCTGGGATGACCTACTCGATTGTTCGTCCGACCGCATTCTTTAAATCTATCGCCGGGCAGGTGGAGTCTGTAAAAAAAGGGAAACCGTATATCATGTTCGGCAATGGGGAGCTGACCTCCTGCAAACCGATCAGCGAGGCGGACCTTGCACGATTTATGGCAGATTGCATTGAGGATCCTTTCAGACAGAATAAAATCCTGCCGATCGGAGGACCGGGCAAAGCGATTTCGGCTAAAGAGCAGGGCGAACTTCTCTTTGAACTTCTTGGTCGTGAACCGAAGTTTAAAAAGGTGCCCCCTATGATTTTTGAAGTGATTATTCCAGTGCTCTCTTTTCTTTCAAAGCTGTTTCCCCTGCTTAAGGACAAGGCTGAGTTTGCACGGATTGGGAGGTACTATACTTCGGAGTCTATGCTGGTGCTCAACACTGCTACGGGCAAGTACGATGCTGATGCTACCCCATCATACGGAAGTGATACCCTGCGTGATTTTTATGCCCGGGTGTTGAAGGGAGGGCTTGAGGGTCAGGAGCTTGGGGCACACTCGATGTTTTGAGAGCTGAATATATTTATTTCTTTATAAAGAGCTGCTATAAAGTATTGCTATACTGTATTTTATAGGTATTCATACTGATGATGATGTGTTTGCGGCTCTATGAGAAATAGGGGAAGTCGTGCTATTTATGTGTATAATATTAGGACGCAGAGGAAAATAGAAAATATAGATTTCCTGTGTCGAATTAATTTAAAGTGATAAAGAGTAAAAAAATCATGGCTATTGAACCGATGGAAAAAAAGGGATCAGGCATATTAGGCTGGGCGTTTAAAAAAGGGAAACAGTTATTTGAGAAGGCTTTGGGCATTCCCACAGAACCAGAGCCGAAGGCTGAACCCAAGAAGCATGTAGTTTTGCCTCCAAAATCGACCGGGCCTGTCAAGTGGCCTCTTCCTCCCAAGAAATAAAACGATCGGGCATTTTAAAAGAAAGTACTGAGTGCTGATCGAAGAAGAGGAAGTGAGCGGGAAGAGTGGGGTTGACGGGCAAAAAAAAGTCCATCATACAGTGTTGCATGATGGACTTTAATCGAAAAGGATGTGGGGGAAAAGTCAGTGATTATGCGCCGACCTGATCCTTCAATGTTTTCCCTGGTTTGAACTTAACAACTTTTTTAGCCGCAATGGTAATAGCCTTACCCGTCAGCGGATTACGTCCAGGCCTTTCTGCCCTGTCAACAGTGGTGAATGTTCCGAATCCCACAAGGGTCACATCTTCACCGCTCTTTAAAGAGGATGATACAACATCGATAAAGGCCTTAACAGCGCGATCTGCGTCTGCTTTGGTCAAGTTTGTCTGTTCGGCAATTTTTTCTACAAGTTCGGCTTTTGACATTTTACAGGTTATTTAGATTGTTGATGGAGAGGTTTGTATTAATTGATTTTACTAAAGATTAAAAAGAGGAAACTTGTTGAAATATCTGTCCGTCTCGTCATGCCTGATGTAACTGTTATGGATGCTTACGATCTCTTTGACATCAAGAGGCTACCCGGTAGCTTAATGCAATAATGCCAGTAGCTGCAACGATTCTACTGATGGTATTATTTCGGAGCGAGTAGAGGTTAATGGAAGACTCCGAAACAGCGAAAAAAAACATGTAGAGAACTGGGTACAGGAGCGAAACTTATACTATAGAGGACAGTAACAAAGTATTTATAATTTAATAAAACGCAATATTTTCAGGATTTCCAATTTTTACAGGAAATATACCATCAATCATCATCTCGACTTAATGCCTTGCAATGATGGTTGTACTCTATGAAATGCACGTAAAGATATAACTAATATATTCGACAGGGAGAGTATTTAAGAATAAAAAAAGAGCAATTGTACCTCTTGGCCTTAAAAATCAACGTATTGTATATATCCCCATATCTCTTACCAGCTATTTTTTGCTGTTTTTCAGGTCATATATTTTCTTTACTTGATAGAGGTTTTTTTCATTGCATTATTCAATGCGATGGGGTTGAGGCTTAACTTCATCATGGACACGACTAATCAATGGCGAATATTCTCATGAAGGGCAAGGTGAACAGCGGCACATGGAAATAGTTCAGAAGATGGCTGGGTCTTGACAAAAAATGAAATATTGGAGCCATAAATTTATAAGCGCATTGAAATATGTTTTAATAATGAATAAATCCTTACATATTGAAGTAAGGTGTTTTATGTAACCCCCATAGCAGAAAAATATCCTTTACACTTTTTAACTGTTAACAGGGTAATATCTATGAAAAAAGCATTTTTTCAGATTTCCGGGATTGTTGGTATTGTAGCTCTTCTGCTTGGCTCATTCAGTAATGATGCTTTGGCGTCACGCAGACATCATCGCAGCCATCATTATTCACATAGCCAAGGCCACGCCCATAGCCATCATCATGGTCATCGCAGATAGGATGATTGTTCCATATCTATGGGGGAGATAGAGAGTGCAGAAGGGAGCTGAAGTTATTTCATGCTCCCTTTTGCGTTTCAGAACAACATGCTATCCCTGGTTTCCTATAGTGGAAAGCTGATCAAGAAATTCAACACTGAAACTTCCAGTGCCGCGAGCATGTTTGAAGGCATTTTCACCTGCAGCTGCAAAGATTACGGAAGCGGCTGCGGCAGCACGGAGAGGTGTAGGGGTAACCGGTAAAAATGCTGCAATCAAAGCTCCAAGGGAGCATCCGACACCGGTGACCTTTGTCATAATTTCATGGCCGCCCGGGACAGAAATGACTTCTTTTCCGTCTGTGATATAATCGACCTCTCCGCTCAGAGCGACAACTGCTCCTGTCATGAGAGCAAGTTGACCGGCGGCGTGAAGTGCTGCAAAAGATGATGCTGTTGAATCCACACCTTTTCCACCGCCACCAAACCCACTGACGGCAAGTATTTCAGAGGCGTTCCCCCTTATGACTGATGGCTTGAACTTGATAAGTTCATTAACAATCTCTGTTCTGAATTTCAGTGCTCCAGCAGCTACAGGGTCAAGAACCCATGGAGTACCGGTCAGTTGAGCCGTAGCTGCGGCTTTAAGCATGACACGGGCGTCTATGGTGGTTATAGTTCCGACATTGATCAAGAGTGCCTGGGCAATTGATACAAAATCAGCTACTTCTTCAATGGTTACAACCATGGCGGGAGATGCCCCGGCAGCAAGGAGAACATTGGCAGTAAAATTTGTGACTACCATGTTGGTAATGCAATGTGTCAGGGGGGCTACCTGGCGCAATCGGGCAAGATCATCGACGACCTCAGGATTCGGCCATACCTGACTACCGGTGACTTTTAATTCAGGTTCAATACTCATACTCAACAAGCGAAAAAAAATTTTAACAATAAAAAAGGGGCAAACATCACCATGTAAGCCCCTTATGGTTATCGGAGAGGAGTGTGCTTACTGGGCAACGAAGTGGTCTCTTCTGTTCTGAGCCCAAGCATCTTCACTATGGCCACTGGCAAATGGTCTTTCCTCACCATAGCTTACCGTGTTGATCCGACCGGCAGCAGCTCCGAGATTAACGATGTAATCCTTTGCAGTGTTGGCCCGACGCTCACCAAGGGCGAGGTTGTACTCATTGGTACCCCTTTCGTCGCAATGCCCTTCAATGGTAAGTTTTCTCGATGGATTTTCAGCCAGCCAACGGTAATTGGTTTGCAGTTGATCGCGAGCATCACCACGGAGTTCTGATTTGTCAAAATCAAAGAAAACATCACCGAGAGAGAGTGAAACAACTGTGGCGGAAGGTGGTGGTGGAGGTTTTGGTGCTTCAACAACAGCCTTCTGTCCAGCACATGCACCCATAAAAAGCATCGAGGGAATCAACAAACTTCTGAATAAAGGTGTAAACGTGTTCATGGAGCCTCCTTTTTTTGTTTCAAAAGTTACTTCATACTATAAGGGTACTGTTTTTTTATATAAAAACATAAAGCAACGTTGCAACTCTCTCTCTCTGCTGTATTCTCTTTTTGTGAAATATCGGGCATGCTCATTGCTCTCTCTTTATGAGGAGCAACGGTATAGTGATTTTTTCGCGAAGAGAGCGAGAGACGCTTCCGAACATGATTCGTCCCGGCAGGCGGTGGCCATGCGCTGCCATTGCAAAAAGATCATACGGGTGCTCATCAATTTCATTAAGGATTTCTATTTCCGGCTCTCCGCTTCTGATGAGAACATGGGCATCAATACCATCTTCCTGAAGTTTTCTGCAATGGCCATTCAGTATTGAAAGCGATTGCTCACGGAGACAGCGATCCTGATCAAGGGTATGGGAATGAACAACATGGAGCAGATGCACAGTGGCTCCAAGCTTAAGCGCAAGCGGAGAAACATGGTTAAGAATGTTTGTGTCGACTTCAGAGCAGTCGATGGCTACGAGGATATTCTTATAAACGAACATGTCAGTTTTCTCCAGTCAAGGTCGTATAAAAAAAATAGATGTTAAGGCCGATAACAAGAGCTGAAATTATCGATGCTGCTGCAAACTCCATCTTAAGGCTTTTAAAAGAGCCCATCAGCGGGGTGCTACGACTCAATATAAGCAGGGGAATAAGGGTAAAGGGGAGCTGAATACTCAGGATAACCTGACTGAAAATCAGTACACGAAAGCTGTCTACACTGAAGAGAATGATTAAAAGTGCAGGAATGGAGGTAATCAGCACAGCTGAACGGTAGAGGATGGAACGGGGATCTTCGGGTTTTCCGAGAAATCCTGTTATGATATTGGCTTCTGCCATGGAGATAGTAATGGAAGAGCTGATACCTGAAAAGACAAGGGCTACAGCGAACAGGATACCTGCGAACTGACCTGCAAGTGGTTTGAGGGTTATTGATGCCTGTTCAATTGTAGTTACAGGGATATGATTGCGAAAAAAGACGGATGCGGCAACGATTATCATTGCCGTGTTGACTACCCAGCCAAGAGTCATGGCAAAGAGCGTGTCTATTTTTTCATATCGGAGCAGGTCTTTCTTTTCTTCTTCAGATACGCCCCATTTGCGACTGTGGATAATATTTGAGTGCAGAAAGATGTTGTGCGGCATCACGAGTGCGCCGAGAATAGCGAGAGCTATATAAATACTGTTTTTTCCGATAGTTGGAATAACAAGCCTGGGAGCTATTTCACTCCAGTCGGGATTGACAATCCAGAGTTCAAAAATGTAGCAGAGGGTGATAATCCCGAGAAAGCCTACAATGATTTTCTCAATTCGATGGTAGCGTTGGCTGACAAGGAGAAATGCCTTGATGAGAAGGGTTAAAATCACACCGATCCATAGCGGAAAACCAAACAGCAGGCTGAACCCTATGCCTCCCCCCAAAAGCTCGGCAACATCGGTGGCAATGCAGGAAATGATGACGCTGAAACCTAGAAAGGCAGCGACTGGCTTCGGAAAAAATTCACGAATGTTTACTGCCAGTGATTTTCCTGTTGCAATCCCGAGCTTGGCTGCCATGTGCTGGATAAGGATAAGCATAAGGGTGCCAAGAGTAACCACCCAAAGCAGTTCGTAGCCAAACCTGGAGCCGCCTTCAATATTCGTTGCCCAGTTACCCGGATCAATAAACCCGATTGTAATAAGAAACCCCGGGCCGAGAAAACTGAAAAGTTTTTTTAGTGAAAAGGATTTCATAAAAGTACCGAGTACTGAGTGAAAAAAGTTCTGAGTACTGAGTACTGAGTACTGAGTTAAGAGGTAATATAGTAGGCGGTTGGCAGGAAAGGAAATATTGTGGGCAGTTGGCAGGGAAGAAAAAAGGAAGAGAGTTGGCAGTGGGCAGGGAGGAAGAGAGTGCTGAGTTGCGAGTGCTGAGTGCTGAGTTAAGAAAGAAGTTGGCAGTTGGCAGTGGGCAGGAGAGAGGAGTGGTGAGTTTTTGGGAAGAAAAGGCTGGGGGGGGTTGGTTTATAATATTCCGCTGAGTCCGATCATTGTTTGTCAAGCTGTCATCAGTTAATCATCGAAGCACATCTTCCTCCGGGTCAGCGGAAAGGGTTGTCAGAGAGCACTTATGTAACGTGCTGCTTTGGAATTATTGAAGAGATGGGATGGAAGCAGGTCGTAATAGAGCTGTTCATAATTTTCGACCATACGCGATCTTGTAAAGCGCTGTTCAAATTCATTTCGACAGGTTTTTCTTGATAATTGGTCGATGTCATGAATAGCCTTTATAAAGTCAAGCTTATTTTGACAGATAAAACCCGTTTTGCCATGGGTAATGACTTCAGGAGCTGAACCACATCCCGTGACTATAACCGGAGTTCCACAGGCAAGCGCCTCAATCATCACCAGTCCGAACGGTTCCGGCCAGTCTATTGTATTCAGCAGGGCTTTCGCATTTTTCAGCAGTTCAACCTTGCGCTTATCATCAACTTCGCCGACATAATCTATAAGCGGGTGATTCAGCAGTGGTTTGATTTTTTGCTCAAAAAAACCCTTGTCGGTCGGATCAATTTTAGCTGCAATTTTCAGCGGAATATTGCATGCCCTGGCAAGCATTATTGCTTCCTGGGGCTTTTTCTCTTCTGAAAAACGTCCCAGATAAAGAAAATAATCATCAGGTTTATCGTTGAATTCAAAAAATGATTCAGGATAGCCGTGATAAACAGTTTTGACCCAGTTGATCTCTCTTACAGGACGTCGCTGGGAGTCACTGATGGAAACATATGCCAAATCAGGATACGAACGCAGGATTGCGGCACTATCACCGAGATCAAGCCTCCCATGCATGGTCAGAACGGTTGGTACTTCCGCTTTATAGGCGTATGGCATGGTCTGGTATTCGAGATGCGAGTGAATGATATCAAATTCATGAACCATTTTTTCATAGACCCGGCTTAACATTATCATGTTTACCAGGATCGGTGTGTGCGGCTTTCTGCCCAGACGAAGACTCTCTCTGATCGGGGCAACAAGCCGGGCTGTTGTCAAGGAGTCGCCAGAAGCAAACAGGGTGACATCATGCCCCTTTTCAACCAGGCCTTCAGTCAAATGGTAGACAACCCGTTCTGTTCCGCCATATTTTTTGGGTGGCACCCGTTCCACCAGGGGTGCTATTTGTGCGATACGCAGTTTTTTCATAATAGATCTCTCCTTATGCAGGAATCCTCAGGTAAAAAGAGATTTTCAAAACGAGCGCTGTGTACAAGAGATTTGCGCCCCATGGATAACCATGTTCTTATAGTATTAAGTGGCTTTCCTGTTATTCTGGAAATAGCACGGTGTTTGAGTCCTGAAATTGCGGATAACAGGATTGATAACCGGATATCTGCAATTTGTTCAAGTAATTGGGTGTCAGGGGTTTCCCTTGAAAAACAAGGTGTTTCAGGCAGGCAGCACTCTTCATCCTGATCAAGGCCATCAAGATAGCAGGTTCTGAATGTTGTAAATACTGCTGTTTCAGAAGTGACATTATCAGCATTCACATAGGTTCTGTTTACCAGATCAGCAGCTTTTGATTCAGAACCTGTAAGCCAATGGGCAAGGCTGTAGATATCATCCATCAAATCCATATAAGTTCTTTTTCTCTTGATCATAAGGAGTCCCCTCGTCTATAACTCAATTATGCTTCATATATGGATGTATATTTGATATATAGCCATGCACAAAATAGCAACCCTCATGAAGAGGTTGCTCAGTCTATCAGAGCGTTTTTATATATATAATGTATATATAAAATTACTATATGCAAGTGAGAAAATTAGTTCAGGCGAGTCAAAACGGATGGCAAAAGAGTGAGTTTGGATGTAATCGGGGGTGTGGATGATGATGGGCAGGAATATAGCTTATATTGTTTTAGATAAAGCTTATAGTCCACGATTCTGATGACATATATATGCAGAACAGCAGTAGTAGCAATATCGAAAACAATCTCAGTTTTGAAGAACGTTACAGGACGCTTCGGCTTGCAGGGTGAAGATATTTCTTTTCTCTCTGCTGAAAACGGCTGGGTGGCTGTTGAGCTTGTGCTGCACCACCCGGAGATTAATCTGGTGCTTATGGACTTTAAAATGCCCGTTATGGATGGCTATGAGGCTTCCTGGCTCATTGAGGTGCTGCGTCCTCTGCTTGCCACATTATCGCCCAGTCTGCTTTTACCTCTAATGAGGTGAATGATACTGCGTATGATGCTGGATGTGACGGCTTTATCTCTAAGCCTTTTAGTATGATCGGGCTGCTTGAAATGATGCATAGGCTTCTTTTGCGTTAAGTGTGGGCGTGATGCTCTTTGTTTTTATTCGTTACATTTGGTGTTGATTACTGTGGTACTGGCTTGTTCTGTTTGTGTCGCATCTGTATTTTGTGGGGTGGCAGTTCGTGTTTTGTTTTTAACGGGCACTCTTTTTGGTAAAATGACTTTTATGCCTAACTGCTCTAATCTTCGTACTGCAAGTGAGTTACGATCTCTGGCTGAACTGCGTTTGAGGGATAAACTGAAAAGTGCGCCTTCTGTTACTTCTGGGCAGGCTGAGATGATGAGGCTGGTCTATGAGCTTGAGGTTCGTCAGGTTGAACTTGAAATTCAGCAGGAAGAGCTGACTCGGGGCAGGGCTGAGCTGGAGGAGAGTCTGGGTATGTACACTGAGCTTTATGATTTTGCCCCGGCTGGGTATTTGACTTTGGACAGGAACAGCACCATTCTGCGGGCTAACCTGACGGCTTCTTGCCTGCTTGGCTTTGACCGCTCGCGGTTACTGGGCATGCTTTTTAAAGAATTTGTTGTTCCTGAGGATTACAGGGTTCTTGAGGGTTTGCTTGATAAAGTTTTCATTGAGAGAGTTCCTGGTATCTGCGAGGTAAAGCTTTTGGCTGATGCTGGCAATCGGTCGAAGACTGGCTGCGTGCTTATTGTTCGTCTTGATGCTGGATTTTGTGAGACTGGTTGTGCTTGCAGGGTGATTATCACGGACGTTACGGAGCGGAAAATGGCTGAAGATGAAATGCGGCGGGTGTCGCGAGCGCTTTTGGCAACGAACAGCTGTAATCTGGCTTTGATTAAGGCTTCTGATGAGCTGGAGCTGGTTCAAAAGATTTGCAATATTGTTGTCGATATTGGTGGCTATAGGATGGCGTGGATTGGCTTTGCTGAACATGACAAGGCTAAATCGGTAAGGGTGATTGCGCAATCTGGCTTTGAGGAAGGGTACCTTGAAACCATTCGTATAGTGTGGGACGATATTCCTTTTGGGCGGGGCCCCACTGGAACTGCGATCCGCACTGGCGAGCCGGCGGCTTCGTTGGATATTGTCCATGACTTGAAGATGCTGCCTTGGCGTAAGGAGGCTGTTAAGCACGGGCTTGCTTCTTCTCTCGGCTTGCCTTTGAAAGCGGGTAAAGAGGTGTTTGGTGCGTTGTCGATCTATTCTTCTCATTCTGGTGCTTTTAATGCGGAGGAGACGGGCCTTCTGGCTGCTCTTGCTGATGAGGTGGCGTATGGGATCATGATGTTGCGAACTCGTGAGGCAAAAATGCGCTCTGATGATGAGCTGAGGCGAAGTGAAGAGCGTGACATTGCGGCAAAGATGGTTGCTGAAAAAAAGATAATGGGTTATGTAAAGCTGTTGGAGAACGCTATGCAGAGCGCGCTGCATGCGGTTGCAAAGGTTGTGGAAGCGCACGATCCCTATACTGCTGGTCATGAGTTTCGCGTTGGCCTGATTGCGGCGGATATTGCTCGGGAAATGGGGTGGGGCGAAGAGAAGTGCAATACTCTTAATCTCATTGGTTTGGTGCATGACATTGGCAAAATGAGCATTCCTTCGGAGATACTTTCTAAACCGGGTGTATTGTCGGCAATCGAGTTTCAGCTTGTCAAGACTCATGCTGAACATGGGTATGAAATCCTTAAAGATGTTGAGTTTCCTCTGCCGATTGCTGAAATCATCCGTGAACACCATGAGCGTATGGATGGGAGTGGCTATCCGCGGGGGCTGAAAGGTGAAGGGATACGCCTTGAAGCTCGCATTCTTGCTGTGGCCGATGTGCTTGAAGCTATGGCGTCACATCGTCCTTACCGGGCCTCGTTGGGCATTGATGCTGCTATCAGTGAGATTGAGACTCATCGGGGGGATCAGTTTGACCCTGATGTTGTGGATGCCTTGCTCCGCCTGTTTCGTGAAAAAAGCTATCAGCTGCCGGCCGCTTTTGGCTAGTGGTGTTTTTTTTTTGGGGGGTTGGTATGGGTCTCTTTTCTTTTTTGGTTTGGGGGTATTTTTCTGTTTCTGTTTGTGCTCTGTTTCTACTACTGCTGTCAATAATAAAGGGGCTGAACCATGTCAAATCTTGTAGTTGTCGCAAAAGTTGTTGCTAAAAAGGGGTTTTTGCTGGATGTTAAAAGCTCGCTTTTGAATCTTGTTGCTCCAACCAGACTTGAATGCGGGTGTATTGATTACGCGTTGCATCAGGATAATGATGACCTTTCTGTTTTTGTATTTTATGAAACCTGGGAGAATCTCTCATGTCTGGATAATCATCTGCAAAGCGATCATTACTTGGCACATGCCCGGAATGTTAAGGGGATGATTGAGGATAAAGAGGTTTTTAGATTGACGCGAGTCGATGGGTAACTCTCATTGATAGAGCTGATCTATTGAATTGCATGCTTTTTTTTTTGGTTGTATGAAAACTGGTTTCTGGATTGCCCGGCGTTTCAGCTTTGCCCGCAAGCGTTTTAGGGTTATTAATGTTATTTCGGCTATCAGTCTTGCTGGGATCGTCGTCGGCGTCTGTACTCTTCTTGTGGTCATGAGCGTTTTGAACGGATTTCAGGAGCTTGCCAGGGATCTCTTTGTCTCTATTGACAGTCCGGCTCAGATTATGCCTCTGAGGGGCAGGACAATTGCTGTTTCTGAGGCTCTTCTTCGGGCTATAAGGGCTCTCGAGGGTGTGGGGGCTGCGGAACCTTTTGCTGAGGGGGAGTCGATTTTGGGCAGTGGGGATAAAAGTGAACTGGTCGTGGTTAAAGGGCTCTCTCTCTCTGCTCACCGTCGGTTGATGCTGATGACAAAGGCGACGCATCCGTTTTTTACGGAGGGAACCGTTGCTGCCGGGGGGCTCTTGGCTTACAGGACTAATGTTGGTGTGGGTTCGGATGTCAGGATTTTCAGTCCGGATTTGATTGCTTTGGGTCTGGAATCTCTTTTGCAACCTTACCTGGTGCCGTTGCTTGGTATTCCGGAAACGAGGGTTTCGTCTCTGTTTTCTCTGCAAAAGGTTTTTGATGATCGTTACATACTTACTTCGGACCTGTTTGCTCACCGGATTTTGCTGTTGCCGAGGGGTGCCTATTCGGGTATCGACATCCGCCCTCTTGAGGGGTATTCGCGTGATGCTTTTATAAGTAACCTCAGGGTGTGGCTCGCAAAAAGCGAAATGAGGGGCGTATGGAAGGTTCGTACTCTTGAGGAGAAATACAGTAATATTTTTTCGGTGATGGAGCTGGAAAAATGGGCTAGCTTTTGCGTTCTGATGCTTATTGTTCTTGTTGCTGCGCTTAGTCTGACTGGCGCTCTTGCTATGACGGCTATTGACAAACAGCGGGAGCTTTTTTATCTTCGCTGTCTTGGCCTTGAAAAGCCGCAGCTTATGTCTATTTTTATTATTCAGGGGGGTATGACGGGAGTGGCTGGAAGCTCTGCGGGTATGGCTATTGCCTGGTGTGTGTGCAAACTTCAGGATCTTTACGGCATAGTGCCTCTGCCTTCAAAAAGTGCCTTTATTATTCCTGCATATCCTGTCTGTATGCGCTTTGATGATTTTCTTGCTGTCGGGGTAACAGGTGTCGTCCTTTGCATTGCCGGAAGCATCTACCCTGCGGTGGTGGGAAGTAGGCAGTAGGGAGTCGGCAGTTGGCAGTTGGCAGTTGGCAATCGGCAGGCTTTGTAAGTAGGCAGTTGGCAGTCTGCAGTTGGCAATCGAAGAAAAGCAATTGAAAAGCTGCCAACTTATCTTCCTTCCCTCGAAAGACTGCCAACTGCCCACTGCCAACTGCCAACTTATCTTCCTTCCCTCGAAAGACTGCCAACTGCCCACTGCCTACTGCCAACTTATCTTCTCTTCAATTGCCCACTGCAGACTGCCAACTTATTTTCTTAATATTCTGGTGACTGTTTTGATGAAGGTGGGCATTGTGAATGGCTTTTCGATGAAGCTGACTCCTTCGCTGGTGCCTAGATGCCGGGTGATGAAATCTGTTGTATAGGCTGACATGTAGATAACTTTAAGGGTTTGGCTAATCTTTTCGAGCTCGCTGAAGAGGTCGCTTCCGTTCATCTCTGGCATAACGACGTCGGTTACCAGGAGGGTAAGTCTCTCTTTATTGGTCTTGGCTAGCGCTATGGCTTCGAGGGGGGTGGAGGCTGCGAGTACTCTGTATCCGTTATTTTCAAGCTCTTCGCGGCATAGGTGCAGAATGTCATGTTCATCTTCTACGAGGAGTATGGTTTCTTGCCCTTGGCGCGTGGTTGACTCTGTGCTTCCTTTGATGACTGGCTCGGCTGTTTGAGGCTTGAGGGGCAGATAAATGCTTATCCGGGTTCCTTTGCCTTTTTGACTTTCGACATCGATAAAGCCGTTGCTTTGTTTGACGATGCCGTAGACGGTGGCTAGACCCATGCCGGTTCCTTTGCCTGCTTCTTTTGTTGTAAAGAATGGCTCGAGAATATGGGGCAGAAGCTTTTTGTCGATGCCGTGGCCGTTGTCGGTGACTGAGAGCGTTATATAATCGCCGGGGATTGAGCAGGTATGCATTGCCGGGGATTGAGTTTTGCCTACATGAATGTCACCTGTTTCGATTAGTATATTGCCTGTGCTTTCGATAGCATCTCGGGCATTGACGCAAAGATTGGTAAGGATCTGGCCGACCTGCGAGGGGGCTATTTTTACCATTGGGTACTTTATCCTGGGATTCCAGGTGAGGGTGATGTGGTCGCCTATTATTCGTCTTATCATGGAGAGCATCTCTTCGACTGAGGCGTTAAGATCAAGAATCTGCGTCGTCACGCTCTGGCGGCGTGCAAAAGCGAGGAGTTGCCGGGTCAGTTCTGCTGAGTGGTTCGCTGCTTTTTCAATAGCCTTAAGGTCTCGAAATGAGCTGTCTTGTCGTTCAAGAGCCAGTTCGGTATGGCCGAGTATAACCGTCAGCATATTGTTGAAGTCATGAGCTATGCCTCCTGCAAGCTGGCCAACCATCTGCATTTTTTGGGAATGCTGAAGATGGAGCTGCAGCTGCTCGTTCTCTTCTATGAATAGCTTTCGGTTCGTGATGTCTCGGGTAATGCCGGTCATAAAACCTGCATGGCCTTCATGGTCGCTCTGATACCCGACGGCGACCCAAATCCATCGGGTTTGTCCGTCGTGACGGCGAATGCGGCACTCTATGGTTATATTGTTTTTTGCTGGCAATGCTTCTTTGAACTGCCGGTCTACCTCAAGGCGCTCTTCTGGAAGAATATGATTCAGCATTGCAGCATAGTTCCAGCTCTCCTGGGGTGCATCATAGCCGAAAATGTGTGCGAATTGCTCGGTACTATAGAGGGTATTGTTTGAGAGATCTAGCTCGAAAAAGCCTATGCGCTTTATTTTTAACAGGGCCTCTAAACCTGTTTGCCTTGCAAGCGCTCTTTGGTGCTCATGCTCTATAACTTTGCGATCGGTGATGTCTATACAGGTGCCGATGGTGCGAACTGCCTCGCCTTTGCTATCGAATATGGGTATCCCTTTTGCCATTAGCCATCGGACAGTGCCGTCGGGGTGAAGAATCCGGTACTCAATATGTATGGGGTTGTGATGATTTTCTGCATCGTTGACAATTTTGAGTATCTCTTGTCTGTCGTCGGGATGTATGGTGGATTGCCAGAGTTTTGCGGATGCCTTTTCCTTTCCCGGGGTCAATCCATAGAGGTTCCATAGTTCGTTTGACCATATATTCTCGCCGCTCTTCAAATCTCGGTCCCACAGGCCGGCATGAGCGGATTCGAGGGTCTGGGTAAAGAGATCCTGTTTTTCCTTCAACGCTTTCTCTGCTTGTCGCTTTTCTTCCTGGAGTCGAATTTTTGAGATGCTATAAGCAATATTATCAGCAAGTGCCGAGAGTAGCCTGGTCTCTTCTGTATTAAAAGCTTGCTCTGTTGCGGAGTAGATGGTGATGGCACCAAACACTTTATTATCCTGCCTGAGAGGGAGGGCCTGAACGGAAGCATAGCCCTGCTCCATTGCTTCGGTACGCCATGGCGAGTAGCTTTCGTTGTTTTGTATGTCACTGATGGTTGTGACTTTGGCAGTTTGGATTGCCGTTCCTGTTGGCCCTTGAGCAAACTGAACGTCACTCCAGGATATTCCTGCTCTCTTGATGTGCTCTCCTTGATAGCCTGCCTGGGCAACCGGACGCACGGGTTTATGCTTGTCATGCTTCGTGTAGCCGACCCATGCACTCCGGTAGCCTCCGGTGGTAACTATGGTATCGCATATTTTCTGCAGCAGCTCAAATTCAAGGGTAGAGTAGAGAAGCGCCTGATTGCATTCGTTGATTGTCTGGAGCGCAGCTGCCTGCCTCTGTAGTGTAACTGCGGCATTCTTCTGTTCTGTCACATCGGAAAGAATAACCAGACATCCATCATCTGCATCGGGTTTTGAAGCATCTATGCGGATGGAGCGGAGAGTGGGAGCTGGGGATTGAGCGTCCTTGGCTACAAGCCTGACAGAAACGGTTGCCGGCTCTTTTTGGGCGAAAACATCGACAAGCAGTGCATCAATTTTACGATAGTCGTCTGGAATAACGAATTGCTTGATGCGCATGCCATATAATATGGAGCGATCAACTCCAAGAAGTTTAGATGCAGTGAGGTTTGTATGCAGAATAGTGCCGTTGCGACCAAGAGTTACATAACTGGCTGGAGCAAAGTCATAGAGTTTAGCGTATCTGCCAAGAGTATCCTCTATCTCCAATCTTGAACTAAAGAGCTCGTCCTGCTGCATTTCAATTTCAATCTGATGAACGGAGAGCTCATGGATCAGCTTCAAGAGGTCTTCAGGCGAAGAGTTGAGGTTTAGAGAGGAAACGCCACTGCCAAGGAGTTTCTGCTTGAGGCGCTTTTCGGCAAGAGCCCTTAACTCTGAAGGAGTTTCTGAGGTATTGCATTGCTGATTATCCGCCATGATGACACAATATTATTAAGGATAAAACATCTATCAGTACCCGGTAAAAGCTCACTGGTAAACTTTGTATAGCAGGCTGAGTGTGTGCGGGTGACGCTCTGGTTGCTACCATTGCACTATGGAATTACGACACTGAATAATTAAAAAAAGCTGAATAAGATTGTGGCTGCGAGATGTTCTTCAACTACCAGAGGCTTACATCGTAATGTACTGACCAGTATAATAAATACGGCTCACTCTCGCAAAGAGCTTGAGCATCCATGACGCAGCTGTCGGCACTGTTTTGCGGCTTATTCACAAAAGCGCTTCAAATGTTATTTTCTGAGCATAACAGACTGGACATGCCCACTCTTCGGACACTTTTTCAAATGAAGTACCTGCCTTGATATCGCTGTCGGGATCTCCTTCGGCAGGGTCATAGAGATAGCCGCACTCTTTGCACATCCATGCACTCATTAGTAATTGCTTTTCTGGTTCATTCAATAAAGCGATTTTCTGAATACCACCATCTCAGAAAGTGAAAATCCTTTTGACCGGTAGAATTGCTGTGCCGCCTTATTATCTCCATCTGTGAGGAGTGTTATTCGTCCGAGGCCTTCCTCCTCTGCAAATCCAATGGCATGATTGAGCAGGAGCGAGCCAAGGCCCTTTTGACGCCATTGTGGAGCTACAACCATATCCTCGAGGAGAGCAACTTTTTTACCGAGAAAGGTGCTGACCGTAAAGAGCAGCATTACCATTCCCTCAATAACCCCGTCAACTTCAGCAATAAAAATCCTGCCCAGTTCCGGATTGCCGATGATCATGGAGAGCGCTCTTGACTGCGCTTCAGCATTAGCGGTAAATTCGTGCTCCTGGGCGAAAAGGATTCCAAGAAGCTCGGCACATCTCGGCACATCGCTGCTGACAGCGGCTCTTACTTGAGGCATCGCATTTTTATTCAATCAGTATGAGATAAAACTATATAACCGCAAATTTCATGATAATCCCTCACCAATTCAAAATATTTCAGCATAAATTCATGGAGTCAAAAATATTCGGTATCGGCAGAGCACTTTTTATTTGCTTGTAGTTCACCCTGCATTGCCCTATACTTGATTGAGTTTTTTTTACAGGACGCTTGAAGCGTTGCACTGAAAACAAAAATCCTGCCGTTCATGGACGCTTTCTGGCTTTCGCTTGTTATGATTTTTATAGCCGAGCTTGGCGATAAAACACAACTTGTAGCCCTTACGCTGGCTACCTGCTATAACTCCTGGGTGGTCTTGTGGGGGATTTTCTGGGCAACTCTTGCCATTCATGTTTTTTCGGCCGGGATAGGCTGGTTTATCGGCGACAAGCTTCCTACTGAATGGATCAAGTTTGTTGCAGGTATTGCCTTTATAGCATTCGGGTTCTGGACACTGAGAGGAGATCAGCTTGATGAGGATGAAAAGAGCTGTAAAACGGGCATTAACCCTTTCTGGCTTGTTTTTTCGACATTCTTTATGGCGGAACTTGGCGATAAGACCATGCTCTCAACCATTACCCTTGCTTCAACTAATCCGTTTCTGCCTGTATGGATCGGGTCAACTATAGGCATGGTGATTTCTGACGGCCTGGCCATCATAGCAGGGAAAATGCTCGGAGCGAGATTGCCCGAAAAAGCAATTAAAATAGGGGCATCAGCTATCTTTTTTCTCTTCGGTATTTTCAGTATGTACGAAGGAGGATCAAAATTCGCCCTCTTTATCTGGGGGATTGCTACAGTGATTATTGCCCTCACAGGCTACATTTTTCTGGGAGCGCCGAACCACAGTTCGGCAAAGAACAGAACTACACAATAAAAAAACACCATTCAAGATTTCCAAGCCACGGTAAGATCTCCCTCATTGCTCCTCTATATAATTACCCCACTCAATCGTATTCCGGTTAGCGGATAATCATTGTGCCGAGCTGGGGCTCAGCGCTCCCAGAGATTTTCTTGCCGAGCTCGGGCCCGGCGTTCCCGGCGACTCCATAAAGCATGGAATACTCTATACTATTTTCATGTCACACCTCTAACTCGGTTAATTAACGCGGAATATTGTATATATTATTTATATACAATATAGAGGTCTGAGGTTTTGTGTGGTCTTCATCATGAATAGTATCAACCTGTTACGGGTATGATGTTTTTATGGCAGGCTGACCCAAAGGTTGTAAGTTTGGCGTTAAACAGTCTGCTCATCCGAACAGCGATAGCCACAAAAGCACCATCGGTTTTGCTCAAAGGCACTCCATGTGTTAAGTCTATCCATGTCCAAAAGAGCTGGTTTTTATGAAACTATATCCTCTTTCTCTGCCGCAGCAGGCAATGTTTCTCGATGCGCTCAAATATGGCGATACGGCAAAATTCAATATGGGCGCCATAAGTATTGTCAGTGGCCCGTTCGATACTCTGCTGTTCCAAAAAAGTCTTGAATTTGCTCATCGAGTCCACGATGTCAGACGGATGCGGGTTCATATTGATGGAGAAGGAGCCTGGCAGGAGTTTTTGGCACCCGAGAATTCTCGTTATCCCTTCGAAGAGTTTGACTTTTCAAGCCATCCTGATCCAATCCAGTCTGCGATAGGCTGGGTTTTAGGGGATTTTTCACGACCCATCCCTCTCGAAGAGGGCACTTTGCACGGTGATATCCTGTTCCAGCTTGGCGTGGAGCTCTATTGCTGGTATCAAAAATTCCATCACATTGCTAATGACGGCCATGGGCTTACAATCTTCAATGAAACCGTTGTTGCCGCTTATAATGAATTGCATCAAAACAACCGCCTGCCCGAGTTTGAGCAACATCCCTATATTGATTTTGTTGAAGAAGACACTCTCTATGCAGCTTCCTCCCAGTTCACTAAAGACGATATCTTCTGGAGCGAAAAGTTTCAGACCCTGCCTCAGCCGCTGCCGTTTTCAGCGCGTAAAAACGGGCTCAAAGGTGATATTCTCCATACAGAGCGCTGCACCCTAAGCGTCAAGCGTGAGGTTTACAACTCTTTAGTAAGCCGTTGCAACCTGATGGGGGTTACTCCTGCTCAGTTTTTACTGGCATGTTTTTTTGCCTATCTGCACCGGTTTACCGGTAACGAAGACATAGTGATCGGCACTCCCATCCTGAATCGGAGCAACCATGTATTCCGTCGAACTGTCGGGCTCTTTATGGGCATGATGCCTCTGAGAATTCGAATTGACAAAAATGAAACTCTCTTCGATCTTGCCGCTAAAATCAAGGCTGAAACCAGAATCTGTTACCGGCACCAGCGGTTTCCTTATGGCGAAATTCTGCGTCGCTGCCGTTCTGTCGATGGGTTCTCACATGGAATTTTCGATGTAACCTTTGTTTACAGAAAACTTGACTTTGATCTCCTTTTTGGAGGATCACCGATGCGTACCATCAGCCTTGACCTCGGGGTGCGTGATGAAACGCTCTCGATCGATGTCGATGACTATAACGAAACTGAAGCAGTCAACATTTATTTTAATTATAACCCGCTTCTGATTTCAGCAGTTGAAGCCGGCCAGATGGCATGGGCTTTTGAGAAGATGTTTAATGATGTGGCACTTGATGCCAATCCACTTGTTCGTGACATCCAGCTCACTCGGCACGCTTCTGCACCAGCCATCATCAGGCCTTCAGACACTTCGGGCTTAACCCTTATTGATATTTTCGGTGAGCGTGCACAGGAAGCTCCAGGTTCGTTAGCCATACTATGCGGTACGGAACGAGTAACATATGGAGAGCTGGAAAGAGCCTCAGGTAGTGTTGCACGTTTTCTTTCTGTTGATTGCTCAACGGTTACTGAACAGCCTGTTGCTGTTCTCTCGGACAGAGACCCGTTATCAATTACGGCAATGATGGGCATCTTCAAGGCCGGTTGTGCTTATCTCCCGCTCGATCCTGATATACCCCGTGAACGACTGGAGTTTATACTTCGTGATAGCGGGTGCCGGCTGATGCTTGTCGGCGAGCGGTACAGGGAGGAGATATTTCAGTGTGTCGAAACTGTTCCAATAACAGATCTCTTAAACATGCCCGAATCCCCGGCGGAGCTGCACCCTTTGTCATTATGCCAACTGGCTTATATCATTTATACCTCAGGGACAACAGGGAACCCGAAAGGTGTCCTGATTGAACATGGAGGTGTTGTCAATACGATCACTGAACTCATCAGGGCATGGGAAGTGAGTGCAACTGACCGTATCCTTGGCTTTGCAAGTCCAATGTTCGATGCTTCTATAAAGGAGTATTTCCTTGCTTTTGCATCGGGAGCTGCGTTAGTCATAGCAAAAAAGGAGACTATTCTGGATTCAGGTCGCTTTCTTGATCTTCTCCGCACTGAGAATGTCACGGTTGGCTTATTGCCACCCACCTACCTGAGCACGTTGGGGAAGGTGGATATGACTCCGTTACGGTTGCTGGGAACTTCGGGTGATGCAGCCAATCCAGCAGATGTGGCTTACCACGTCCGAAGCCGAACTTTCGTTAATGCCTATGGCCCTACGGAAACATCAATAATTTCCACCTATCTCAGACTGGAATCCGGAACGGAGTTTTCAGCCGATCGAGTCTCAATCGGCAAGGCCATCGGGAACATGCGCGTTCTGATTCTTGATGAAGATCGCCGTCCAATGCCGATAGGGGCCATTGGAGAAATCTATATTGCCGGTATCGGGCTTGCCCGTGGCTATCTGGGTCGTCCGGAGTTGACTGCTGAACGTTTCGTCATGAACCCGTTGAGCGAGGGCGAGCGCCTCTATCGGACCGGTGATCTTGGGCGTCTCTTGTCGGATGGCAACATCGAATTTCATGGCAGGAGCGATACACAGGTGAAGATTCGCGGTTACCGTGTTGAACTATGCGAGGTTGAAGCAGTGCTTAAAATGCACCCTTCGGTTGAGACCGCCGTTGTCCAAAAACGGACAAGCAACGATACGCTTGCGGCCTATATCGTTCCGCGCATGGAGTTTGAACCGAGGGAGCTCCGACGTTTTCTCTCCTTAAAGCTTCCGCACTACATGATTCCGAACAGCTGGGTCCGGCTTGACATGCTCCCGCTCAACATCTCAGGAAAGGTTGCCTACGAGGAATTACCCGATCCTTGTGATGCTGAGGATCTCATGCAGGACCAGGGAGATGCAATAATGTATACTGAGCAGGAAAAGTCTTTACTGAAAATATGGGAAGAAATTCTCGGCCTTACGGCTATTGGTCTGGATGATGATTTTTTTGTCCTTGGCGGTCACAGCTTGAACGTCATTCGTATGATGTCGCGTATTCAGGAAGATCTTGGTGTGCGACTGGAAATGGCAGATTTTTTTGAGAATCCTACCGTAGCTGGCATGGCAGCTGTTATCTGCCAGAGTGGCAGCCTGCAAAAATCGTCAACTTCCGACACACAACCTTCAGAAGGTAATCTGCATGGAAAAAGAGAGCAGAAAAAAGGGCTGATAGCTCAGCAGGAAAACCTCATCGAGCTGGTCAACGAAGTCGTCAGAAAGACGCCCGGTGCCTCCATGGGTTTGCGTACCAAAGCTCTCTCAACTCTTCAGGAACGTCTGTGGCTTGTCAGGAACATGGAGCCTGAAAGCACAGCTTACATTGTTCCTCTTCATCTGATACTTCGAGGCAGCCTTGAGGTGATCTTGCTTAAAAAGGCTATAGAGGCTCTCTGGATACGTCACGATGGACTTCGAACCATATTTCCAGCTATCGGCGGAGAACCGCAAAGAGCTCTTCTCTCCCTGGATGCACTGGTTATTTACGAGCATGACTTCAGTGCAGCGAATTCAGGTGTAGAATGGCAGAAGCATTATCTGGAAAATCATGCCGCTGCATTCCGGATTGATGAAGATCCGTTATTTCGTGTCTGCATCTATACCCTTTCCCCAAAGGAACATGCACTTCTGATTGACCTGCATCACCTCATCGCTGACGGTGTATCGCTCGATGTTCTCCGTTCTGAGCTTTTCGATTTCTACAATGCGTTTGTGGAAGGAGGTACGCCGCAACTGCCACCGCCAACTGAGTCGTATGACGAATATGTAAAACAAGAAACCGCTTTTCTGCAAAGCAGTGAATACCGCCAGAAGCTTGAGTCTCGTATCAAGGAATTATCGGGTGCTCCGACGCATATTGACTTCCTGTTTGATAAGCCGCTTCCCGCAACCTTCTCATACAGGGGGGACCTTCTTGTCAACAAATATGATAATCTGGAGTTGCACAATCGGGTTTCGGAAATTGCCAAAGCTGCAGGGTTAAGTCCTTTTATGCTCTATTTGGCAGCCTTCGGGAGCATGCTCTACCTGCATACCGGTCAGGAAGATATTCTGGTTGGAATTCCCACCTCACTTCGTTCATCTTCACGCTTTGAAGGTACGGTTGGTTTTTTTGTCAATACCTGTATAGTCAGGCTTGATTTCAGGGGGAATCCGACCATGAAGGAGGTGATGAAACGCACCGGAAATGCTGTGCGTGAAATGCTTCTGAATCGCGAAGTATCATTTGACCACCTCGTTCAGGCACTCTGCCTTCAACGCACTCCGTCAAGGCCGCCCCTTGTCCAGGCATCTCTTTCGTATATGGCAAGCGACAATTCTGCTGAGCCGGTCAGTAAGGGACTATCCGTGGAACCGCTTTATTTATCACGCAGCGGAGCAATGTTTGAGCTGACAATGGACATCCTTATGGAGCCGGCTGGGGGTGTCAGCACCATCGAATACTCATCAGATGCCTGGGAGAGAAAAAGCATCTTAAGAATGCACGATCATTTTACAATGATTTTGGATAAACTTGCAGAGAATCCTGAATGGCATCTCGGGGAACTTAACCTTATGCCTGCATCGATGCTGGAGCAATTGGAAAAGGTTTTTCAGGGAGAACATCTGGAAAATGCAGGGCATGTTATTACTGACTGGATCTTTGAACACTCCGGAAAAACTCCGGAAAGCACGGCAATTATCTCTGGCGGCGTTGAAACCAGTTATGCTCAATTGCTGCGTCTTACTGCCCTTCGTCGTGGCCAGCTTCTCTCTCTCGGGCTGAAACAGGGAGATGTTCTGGCTCTGGCATGCAGGCCCGGACTGGAATGGACGGTTACAGCACTTGCCTCTTTTTTGGAGGGGGTTATTGTAGCTCCGCTTGATATCGATATCCCTAAAGAGCGGCTGCATCATATCATCAACAATTCCGGAGCTCTCGTTCTCTGGCATGACGATGGTTTTTCTCATGCTTTTGGGTGGAGTCATCCAACATGCCGGGGAGTGAACAGTCATACAGCACCTCAAGCCGAATTGGTGACGGGAGCCTCAAAAACCAGTCCGGCAGAGACGGCATACATAATCTACACCTCCGGAACCACAGGAGTACCCAAAGGGGTAGCTGTAAGTCATGGGGCATTTGAAACACACTGCCGCAGTGCTGTTCTCGCCTATGGGCTTACATCGAAGGATTGTTCTCTTGTCTTTGCATCAACCTATTTCGATGCATCGTGGGAACAGCTCTTTGCCATACTTCTTGCCGGCGGCAGAGCTCTCATCCGTGATGCACAGCTCTGGACTCTTGATGACTGGTGCAGCCGAATTTCAACCTTCGGGGTAACCTGTGTGGACATCCCTGCCCAATATCTGCGCGAACTGCTTTTTTTCTGGAAAAACCGCCCTAATTATGTTCCTTCATGCCTTCGCATGGTCATTTGCGGCGGGGAAGCCATGCCGGTTTCATTGGCAAAGGAGTGGCTTGCAGGCCCGCTGGGTGAAGTTTCCCTGATTAATGCCTACGGCCCTACGGAGGCTGTTGTGACCTCTACATTCAATCTTATTAAAGAAGAGTCCAGCCTTGACACAACCTCCGGTATTGTCCCTATCGGTTTGCCTATGCCGGGCCGGATCCTTCGTGTTCTTGACGATGAGGGCAGGGAAGCAGGCCTTGGTATTTCCGGTGAGCTCTGCATCGGCGGGTTATGTCTGGCAGAGGGTTATGTGGCTGATGAGGCACGAACGGCATTGTCGTTCCGCAATTGGTGCAGGACAGCGGAAGGTGGCCGGTGGCTGGAAAATGGAAGTGGGGGTGGCATTCGTCTTTACCGGACTGGTGACAGGGTGCGCGTGGGGCCTGATAACCGCTTAGAGTTTCTTGGACGTCTTGACCGGCAGGTAAAAATTCGAGGCTTTCGTATTGAACCAGGCGAAATCGAAGCTCTTCTTGTACGCCATGCAGGCATCCTCGAGGCTCTCGTTATGTTGATAGATGATCATCGATTAGGTAACCGGATTATAGCCTATTGTGTACCTTCGGGCAATGATGCTCCTTCGCAAGGAACATTAATGGAGTGGCTTGCGCAATGGCTGCCTGAGTATATGATGCCGGCTTCGATTGTTTTTGTCCCTGAATTTCCGAGGAAAGGCAATAACAAGATTGATATTTCCGCGCTGCCTGAACCTGAAATGATTCGTCAGAGCGAGGGTGCCTTATCATCAGTTGCTGATGCACTGGAAGAAAATATCGCAGCGATATGGGCAGAGGTTCTTGGAAAGTCTGATGTTGGTCTTAATGAAAACTTTTTTGATATCGGTGGGCATTCCATTCTGCTGCTGAAGGTGCATACCAGATTACAGATAGAACTTGGTGTCAATGTGCCGCTTGTAGATTTATTTGCACACCCGACTGTGGCCCGCATGGCAAAAAGAGTGCGAGGCGAAATCCCCGAGACCTTCAAACGTGTCATACGCCCCCGGGGGAATGAAGTCGCAATCATCGGTATGGCCGGGCGTTTTCCTGGAGCAGCAAACGTCGAAGAGCTCTGGGATAATCTGGTCGCCGGGAGGGAGAGCATACGATTCTTCTCTCAGGAGGAGCTTGCTGCGGAAGGTGTGCCGATGAATATCCGCGAAAAACGGGACTATGTTCCCGCTCACGGTTACATGGAAGGGACAAAACTTTTTGATGCTGAGTTTTTTGGCTATACACCAAAGGAAGCCGAAATCCTTGATCCCCAGCAGCGAGTCTTTCTGGAAGAGTCGTGGCACGCGCTTGAAAATGCCGGTTACGATCCCGGCCGATTCAATGGCGAAATCGGCGTTTTTGGCGGTATGGGTATGACCCTCTATCTGATAAACAACCTTTCTTCGAGGCTCACTCATGGCTACGGCGCCGACAGCTATGCCGTCAGTCTGGGCAACGATAAAGATTTTATTACTACCCGGGTTTCCTACAAACTGAATTTGCGCGGTCCGAGTGTAAACATCAACACGGCATGCTCGACATCTCTTGTTGCCATACACATGGCCTCTGCTTCTCTTTTGAGCGGAGAGTGTGACATGGCGCTTGCCGGTGGTGTTACGCTGCAACCGGGGATACATGGTTACGTTTATCAGGCAGCAGGCATCTCTTCACCCGACGGGCACTGCCGTGCTTTCTCGGAGGATGCGGAGGGAATAGTCGGCGGAAGCGGCGCTGGCATAGTTGTCCTGAAGCGACTGGAAGATGCCCTTGCTGATAACGACACCATTCATGCAGTTATCAAGGGAAGCGCAATAAATAATGATGGTGCAGACAAGGTAGGATTTACAGCTCCCGGAGTTAACCGCCAGCGGGACGTTATAAGGACAGCTCTGGAAAGGGCTGGAATCAGCTCTCGTGATATCCGGTACGTTGAAGCACACGGCACGGGTACTCCGATTGGAGACCCTATTGAGATAGAGGCCCTCAATGAAGCTTATTCGCCTGACAAACCCAAGGCGGGCGGGTGCCTGATCGGTTCGATAAAGAGCAATATCGGCCACCTCGACACTGCCGCCGGGGTGGCGGGATTAATTAAGGCATCGCTTGCGGTGGAACACGGTATCATACCTCCAACATTGCATTGCGATCATCCGAGCAAAAAAATTGACTTCGATAAAACCCCTTTTCGTGTTGCCAACAAGCTCACTCCCTGGCCGGTGAACGGACTGAGGCGAGCCGGTGTAAGCTCATTCGGGATGGGAGGGACAAATGCCCATGCCATCCTTGAGGAAGCACCAAGGAAGAGGAGCTCTCTATCACCCCGGCAGAGTGTGTGGTGCCTGCCTCTTTCGGCTCGAAGCATACCATCGCTCTTAGCCCTGGCCGAATCACTGGCAGTGCACATAGAAAAATATCCGGATCTTGATGCTGCAGATATATGGTTTACGCTTGCAGAGGGACGCCGGTGTTTTCAAATGCGAACTGTTCTTATAGCCGATTCACGTGACGAGGCCATAGCTTCACTCCGCTCGCTCAGTGAAGTTGACATATTGCGCACGGATCGCGATGGACGGGTAGTATCCGGAACAGGTTTGCCTCAGCAATCGATTGGTGGAGAGAAGAGCGCATTGGAGCAGGCCTACGCTTTTTCCAGGGCCTGGCTGGCGGGAAAACCGGACGAAGCCTCAACGCTTCTGCCCGGGGGCCCCGTTCATCGCATCCCTCTTCCGACATACGTTTTTGACCACAAGCTCTACTGGGTTGAAGCGAAGCCTGAGGAAGCCGGGAATGTGTCAAGCAAGCACGATACGGCTGTAAAGCTGCCTCTGGACGAGTGGTTTTATTTTCAGGGATGTGAGCGCGTACCTTTAGTGCGGTTACCTGATTTTACGGGTTCTTCCATCCTGCTTGTTCACCATGGTGGCCCGGTAGCCATGCGCTGGCTCGGTGCTTTGCGTAAAGCAGGAATCCCTTTTATCAGTATGAGGTCTGGAGAGGATCTTGAAAAGAGGATATCCACCATTGCCCGAAATGAGGAGCTGCCTTTGATATGCTGGCATTTTTCGGCACTGGATTATGACTCTGGCGGACCAGCCGATTTCGCTCGTCGTCTTGATCTTCTTTTGGGTGATATACGTATTCTGGCGATGGCAAAGGGCCGGAAAGATATGAACCTGATACTCTTTGCCCCGCAGCATGAGAGCGGCCCGGATGCAGTGCATGATTCTTCGTTTGCCTATCTGAATGCTGCCTGTTCAGTTATTCCCCATGAGTACAGCACTATAAAAACTCAGATGCTTTATGTCGAACGGGATAGTTCCGATTCTTCATCGTTCCATACAGCTTGTGCTCTTCCCTCCCTTTTTCCGAGTGATCGAACATTTTCGTTCTCACATGGTCAGCTTTGGCGACACACCCATGTGAAGCTGGCTCCTGAAAGTCCACTGATCGGCAGTGCTTGCCTTAAGGAGGGCGGGGTATACCTGATCACGGGAGGACTTGGCGGTATAGCGCTTACACTTGCAGGCCATCTTGCCCGTGCACTCAAAGCGCGTCTTGTTTTAGTTTCACGCCACAACCCTGATTTATTTGAGAGCGACTCTATCCGTGGCCTGGAGGCTGAGGGTGCAGAAGTGATGACAGCGGCTTTTGATATCGCCGACGCTGAGGCGCTATCTGCCTTAGTAAACGATATCGTTGCGAAATGGGGAGGCATTGACGGCGTTATTCATGCTGCCGGAGTTGCCGGCGGCAGCCTCATTGCAAGAACGAACCTTGAGGAGATTGAGCATGTCCTTCGTGCGAAAGTCTCCGGAACAATAGCTCTCTTTGAAGCTTTACGGGGACGTGAACCCGGGTTTGTTATGCTCTGTTCATCTCTCACTGCATCGCTTGGCGGATTGGGGCAGGCCGCGTATACAGCAGCGAACAGCTGGCTTGACGATTTTGCAAGAGCACAGTCACGTTTGCATCCGGGAATCTGGACAAGCGTCCAGTGGGACAGTTGGAGCTCCGTTGGGATGGCTGTGAGGTCGAACCGGAGAAAAATAAGCAGTGCAGGGGAACTTACCCTTTTACGCGAATGGGTTATCTCTCCAGAGACTTTCTGGCCATGGGGAGAACACATGGTCAATGATGTCGCCATGCTGCCGGGCACCGCTTACCTGGAGCTTTTCATGCAGGCTCTCGGCTCGTCGGATGCAATAGAACTCGATAACATTACGCTGAGTCAGCCCATGATCTACGGAGGCGAGGCGAAGAGAAGGGTGCAGGTGCTCCGCAATGGCCAGGAAATCATTCTTCAATCCAATGATGGATCGGCACAGTACGAACATGGCAGAGCAAAACTTGCAACGATTACTGAACGTCCTCCACGGGCATCTCTCGAGGATATCGAGGCCCGCTGTCCTGAAACAGGAGAACGACAACAGACGCCGAAAAATGGAAAATCGCCAAAAATCGTCATCAAGGGAGAGTCCAGATGGAAGATAAAGGGTGATTTCAAGAAAGGCCGGGATGAAGCTCTTGCAAGGCTGGAATTGCCGCCTCAATTGCTCAACGACTTCATTGATCACCCTCTGCATCCGGCCCTTTTTGATATAGCCATTTCATACTACATCGCTTTTGTGGAAGAAGGTTTGGAGCTTATGCCCTGGCGATATGAAAAACTGAAAGTTTATTCTCCACTGGTGCCGCGCATTGTCAGCCATGCTTGCATGCGTCTAAACAGTGACAGGATGATCAAGCTTGATATTGACCTTTATGATGAGTCAGGCCTAATCCTTGTGCAGGTTGAAGGGTACACTCTTCTGCGTCTGGGCTCTGGAGACAAGCTGCAACAGGCAGGGCAGGAAAGTGCGATTCCTCTGAATCCCTTTGCAATGACTCCGACTGAAGGTATTGAGGTATTCCTTCGCTCACTTGGCTCACGGGAACCTGTACTCTCTGTCAGCACCGTTGAGTGGCAATTCGCCAAGCGCTCTGTCGTGCTGCCCGTTGAACGAGAGCGCCTTGCATCGGGCGTTGATCAGGACTCACGAAAGCCTCGACCGGATATGAACACTCCTTTGAGAGTGGCAGGCACAAAAAGTGAGATACTCATGGCAGAAGTATGGGGTGAAGTGCTTGGGTACAAAGGTCTCGGTATCGATGACGACCTTATTGAACTGGGAGCAGACTCACTCTCCGCCCTCCAGGCTTCGGCAAGAATCGAGGAGCTTACCGGATGTCAGATATCAATGGAAAGATTCTTTAAAAAGTCGACGATTGCATATCTGGCAGAGGAGATTGTTGTGCCGGAAGAGGACGAAGGGCTGGGTGGCGTGAATGGAAGCGAACGATGGGAAGAGGGCGAAATATGAGCATTGCTGGTTTATTGAGCGAGATTGCAGCACGCAACATTGAACTGCACGTTGAAGAGGGCAAACTGCACTATAAGGCCCCCGAAGGCGCCCTTACGGCTGAACTGCGGAGGCGTATCAGCACACACAAGGATGAAATTCTTGCTCATGTAACAGGGCAGATGCAGCAGGAACCTGAAATATGGTTGACTGATCCATCTTCTGCACAGGAGCGCTTGTGGTTCTTTAATCAGGTGCAGGGGCCGAACTTTGTCTATAATATTCCTCTCTCGCTGCGCATGCGGGGGAAGCTCGACAAGGCGGCACTGCGTCAATCAGTTTGCGATTTGGTTCATCGTCACCACTCTCTGCGCTCCTCCTTTGTGCATGACACTGAAAAACTTCGACTGAAAATCACTCGTGACATTGCGTTACCATGGCTTGAGCGTGATATTTCCGGAGAAAACAAAGAGTCGCGCCGACTGCTTGTGCAACAATGTGCCAACGAGATTGCACGACACTGTTTCGATCTCTCCCTGGCACCCTTGATGACAGCTACGCTGCTCGTAGTAGCGCCTGAAGAACATATCCTCTTCATGAACTTTCATCATATTGTGGTTGACGGCTGGTCGATCGGGATCATGGTGCAGGAGATTTCTGCCGGTTATGAAGCGCATCATGCCGGTCGACCATTCTTGTTGAACCCGCTGAAGTGGCAGTACACGGACTACATTGCATGGCAGGCTGAGCTTGCGCAAACCGGGGCGATGGACAGGGATCTTGACTTCTGGCAACAAAAGCTTGCCGGGGTTCCTGCCTGCATCACCATGCCTGCGGACTTTAACCGTTCGCCAGTACAGAATTTTACCGGTTCCTCCATCCCTCTGGTTATCGACCTTGTAACGACCACCCATTTGCGAGCCCGGGCACGACAATGGGGAGCATCTCTGAACCATCTGACCCTTGCTGCTACCGTTATTCTTTTTGCTGATTGTTCCGGAAGCAGTGACCTGGTTATCGGTATGCCGCTGGCCAACCGCAACCGGCGTGATCTGGAGCCTGTTGTCGGTATGTTTGTCAATGTTGTGCCGCTTCGATTCACTGTTTCCCCCGATATGCTGCTCTCCGATCTTGTTGCGGATGTCATACGAGCTAATTCCGAGGCGCTGTCACATTGCAATCTTCCTTTCGACCGCCTCGTCAAGGCTATGATCACTGAAAAAGAGCTGAGTATTACGCCTCTTTTTCAGGTTGCGTACGACTTTTTACCACCGCTTGAGAGCCGATTCTCTTTCGGGGGTATGGAGGTGGAAGCGCTTGACCTTGTGGGTGACCATGCGATCTCAAAGTATGATTGTACTTTTTATTTCGATGAGAAAAATGGAGCTCTTGCTGGACAGATTGAGTTCAACAGCACACTCTACCGTCCCGAAACTGTAGAGCGCTGGGCGGAGGCGTACAAGACCATTTTGACTGCAATGCTCGACACGCCTGATGCTTCTTTGAAATCCATACCTCTTATTGCCTCTAAAGAGATGGAGATGGTTGATCTTTGGAGCAGAGGTACCGTTGTTCCTCTTCTGGATGAATCTCCCTGGGCCCGTTTCGAAAATGTAGCTCTGGAGAGGCCCGATAAGGTGGCTGTTGAAAATATGGATGTTTGTTTCAGCTACAGGGAGTTGGCGAGGCGGGCTGAAATCATCTCGGCAAAACTGGCGGAACTCTCAATAAAAAAGGGTGATCGGGTTGGATTGATGCTGCCTCGAACGGAAGATTATCTGGCAGCTATGCTTGGTGTGACACGTCGAGGAGCCGTCTTTGTTCCTTTTGATCTCTCTCACCCGGCCGATAGACTGAAGACGATGGCGATTCAGGCGGGCCTCGATGCTGTAATCTCTTATGCGGGAAATGAAGTTGCGGAAGTGCTGGCCCCGGCAATAGTTCAAATCGGGCCGGTTACCTGGAGTGAATGTCCGACACTGCCTGATGCTATACATTTGTGTCACGAAGATCCGCTCTACATGATCTTTACTTCCGGATCCACAGGGATTCCCAAGGCTGTGAATATTCCATGGCGGGGCCTGTGTAACCTGGTTCAATTTTCTATCCGTAACTTTTCACTCTCACCGGATGATCGCATTTCTGAAATTGCATCACTTGCTTTCGACGCCAGTATTTTCGAAATATGGCCTTCGTTGCTTGCCGGTGCTGCAATTGTGTTTGTGCCTGATGATGTTCGCCTGGATCCCCGGGTTCTCGGTGACTGGCTGATAGAGCACCATATTTCCGTTCACTTCAGCCCGACACCTTTGGCTGAAGAGCTTCTCTCTCTGGAGTGGCCTGCAACGACGACGCTTCGCCTGATGAGTACGGGAGGGCAGAGACTTCACTCTTATCCACCGCCAAACCTCCCGTTCAGTGTGATGAACCTGTACGGTCCTACTGAGTACAGTGTTTTTTCAACATGGTGTAAGCTCGAACCGCGGGCGGGGGAGAGCGGTCTGCCTCCAATCGGTGCTGTAATTGATAATACGCGCATCGCTGTTCTTGACCACGCCGGCCGGCGAACATTGCCGGGAAATGCCGGTGAGCTTTATTTGTCGGGCATGGGAATTGCTTTGGAATATTTCGGGAGCCCTGAAGCGACGGCTTGCAGTTTTGTGACACTGCCGGGTGAGGGCGAAACTCTATGGTATCGAACGGGCGACAATGTACGCCTTCTGCATGGAGGAACATTGGAGTTTATCGGGCGTATCGATGGGCAGATTAAACTTCGCGGTCACCGCATTGAGCCTGGCGAGATTGAACATGCCCTCATGAGTGTTGAAGGGGTCACTCAGTCTGCTGTACGTTTTGAGGATGACCATATTGTGGCATACGTTGAAAAGGGCGTCAGCGAATTAAGTTCACAACAGCTTCGAATGGCTGTTGCCGCCTTACTCCCGGCATATATGATCCCTTCTCATGTTGTCATGCTTGAAAGTCTGCCGCGCCAGAGCAGTGGCAAAATAGACTTGAAGTCAATACCGTTTTTTAAGCCCGGTTCTTCCATTACCATTACAGCTGAAAGTTTACCGAAAAAGGGCAGCGCATTTGAAGCCGATGTAGCCCGGGCATGGGCAGCTGTTCTCGAGCGCCCCGTCTCCTCTGTGAAAGAGAACTTTTTCGATCTCGGCGGGCACTCGATGCTGCTGGTACGCCTCAAAGATCAGATATTGAAGGAGAGTGGAAAAGAGATCGCTATTCTGGATCTGCTTCGCTATCCAACTATTGCAGAGCAGGCTCTTTTTCTTGATCACGGATCGTTGCCTCAGGATGCCCCGAAAAAGCCCTCTCAACATCAATTTTCTGATGGAATTGCCATTATCGGCATGGCAGGACGTTTTCCGAAGGCTGAAAACGTTGAAATGTTCTGGGAAAACCTGCTCAATGGACGCGACTGTATAAGCAGGTTCAGCCCTGAAGAGCTGCTTGCCGGAGGAGTGCCACCTGAGCTGTTTGAAAGCCCTGATTATGTCCCTGCAAACGGTATCCTCCAGGATTTTGACCGTTTTGATGCTGACTTTTTTGGCGTGTCTGCCCGCGAGGCCGAAGTCATGGACCCTCAGCAGCGTCTCCTCCTTGAAGAGGCCTGGCACACCTTTGAAGACGCAGGGCTTGACCCTGAACGTATTGATTCGCGGGTTGGCGTTTTCGTCGGTTCCAGTATGAATACTTACCTTTTTGAGAACGTTTTACCGCATAGCGAGGTCATGGAAGCCCTCGGCGGTTTTGCAGTCATGATCTCCAACGACAAAGATTTTGCTTCCACTCGTCTATCCTACAAGCTGGGACTTCGCGGCCCGAGTATCAGTGTCAATACAGGATGTTCCACCTCTCTGGTTGCCATACATCAGGCAGTGACGGCAATTCGGGACGGGCAGTGTGAGCTGGCACTGGCAGGTGGTGCATGCGTGCGTTCACGACAGATCGACGGATATCGATACGAGATTGAGGGTATTCTTTCAAAAGATGGTAAATGCCGAACATTTGACTCTGAAGCAACAGGTATGGTCGGTGGCAACGGTGTAGCTTTGGTTCTCTTGAAGCCCTTGCAAAAAGCAGTTGCTGACTGTGACCACATCTATGCGGTTATCAAGGGGATTGCTGTAAATAATGACGGCTCAAGCAAGATTGGCTATACAGCGCCAAGCATAAGCGGCCAGTCCCTTGTGATTCGCGACGCTCTTCAACGGGCAGGAGTTGAGCCGCAAACTGTCCTCTATACGGAGGCTCATGGCACTGCAACACAGCTTGGCGACTCAATCGAGGTGGCTGCACTTGCGGAAAATTATGCTGCTGGTGACACGCGAAAACTGCCAATGCTCCTTGGGTCGGTGAAAACCAATATCGGCCATCTTGATACTGCTTCCGGAGCTGCCGGATTTATCAAGACTGCACTCTGTCTTTTTAAGCACACTCTTGTGCCATCGCTCCATTTCAAGAATCCTAATCCAGAGATTCAATGGCCAGCCAACAACAGTTTTCAGGTTTCCCGAGAGAGCTGTGCATGGAAAGGGAATGGTACGCCGCTGCGTGCGGCCGTAAGTTCTTTCGGTATCGGTGGCACGAACGCACACGCTGTGCTTGAAGAGGCCCCTCTGCGCATGAGTGACCCTGACCTTACCTCCGGCACCCCTCGGCTGCTCTTGTTTTCAGGAAAGAACGAACATGCACTTCAGGCTAATGCATCGGTGTTTTCAGAGTGGTTGAAGCTGCATGACGGAGTAAGTATGAGGGACGTGGCTCACACCCTGGCTTTTGGACGGCGTCACTTTGAAAGCAGGGGAGCTCTATGCGGCTCAACGCCCTTAGAAGCCGGAGAGCTGCTTTCCGAGCCGATCCTGACCGTGGATCGTGCAGAAAGTGTCGCATTCATGTTTCCCGGCATGGGAGCACAGAAACCCGGTATGGGTCTCGCGCTCTACAGTCGTGCGCCAAAGTTCAAAGCCTGTATTGATCTCTGTGCCGATATACTTCTGCCTATTCTCGGACTCGATATCCGCAGCCTGCTTCTTGCTTCCCCGGACGAAAGAAACGCAGCTGCCCAGCTTGATCATCACCGTATAGGTCAGCCTGCTGTTTTTGCATTTGAATACGCACTGGCGCAATTCTGGATTGATCTTGGCTTTGTGCCTTCAGTGCTAATCGGTCACAGTCTGGGGGAATGGGTAGCAGCCTGCGTTGCAGGAGTATTCACCTTGCCGGATGCACTCCAGCTTGTCACTCTCCGCGGCGGGCTCATGGAGGCTCAACAAAAAGGGGCTATGCTTGCCGTGAGCATGAGTGAGGCAGAGCTTGCATTGCGTCTGCCGGAATGCCTGGATATTGCCACGGTTAATGCATTTGACCAGATTGTTGTTGCCGGCCCGGCCGAAGAGATAGAAAAATATGCGAAGCAGCTGAAAACGGAACAGGTTCAGTGCAAGCTTTTGCATGTGAGTCTGGCAGCGCACTCTTCGCTCATGCAGCCGGCTCTTGAGCCCCTTCGCCTGGCGATTGCCTCTGTTGCTCGTCGTCCGCCGACTCCAGGCATCGCAATTGTCTCAAACGTTACGGGTCGTTATCTGGAGCCCGATCAGTTGCAAAGTCCTGACTATTGGACTGAGCATCTGCGGAAGTGCGTGCGATTTGCCGATGGACTGGCCAGACTCTGGGAACGCCCCGGACTTGCTTTGCTCGAGTGCGGTCCATCGCACACCTTGAGTGGTATTGCCCTGCGGGACGCACGCAGAACGGATAACCGTGCTATTGTGTCGAGCTTTGAGGGTAACGCTGAGCCTGATGCTGAATGGAGGCGTATACTTGAAAGTGCAGGGACGTTGTGGTCGGCCGGTTTGCCTGTCGATCTTGAAAAGCTCTTTGCTTTGCAGGGTTCAGAAGGGCAACGGATTCCTCTGCCTGGTTATGCTTTCCAGCCTCGGCGTTACTGGCTGAATGCACCATCAATAACGACGTCGTCATTCCATGAGGAAATTGAAGATGATGATGATCAACAGCCCCTTCTTTCGAACCTCACCCCAGCAGAAGGACGAGTCATCGCCATCATGCAGCAGCTTCTTGGTCCGGTTGCGTTGGGGCGTCATCGGGATTTTTTTCTTTGCGGTGGAAATTCTCTCATGGCAGTACGACTTGCCTCAAACATCAGGGCTGCTTTCGGTATTCCTTTGACTCCACGACAGATTATGCAGGAAAGGACGCCGGCAAAAATAGCCGCAATTCTGGATGCTGGCGGCGGGCAGACACCTGAGAATGGTATAACAGACTTATGCCTGGTACTTCTTGCCAGAGGCGATGACCGGCTCCCTCCTATAGTGCTTGTTCATGCTGTAGGTGGAGGTATTTTCTTCTATTCTGAACTGGTTAAAGCGCTTGCCACCAAACACCCCGTATACGCGCTTCAGGCTGTGGGGTTGTGGGATGAATCTCCTCCTGTCGAAGGCATTCCCGGTCAGGCTCAACACTATTATTCATCCCTTTTGAAAGCCGGAATAGATAAACCTGTCGTGCTGGCCGGCAGCTCTTACGGAGGGCTTGTCTGCTACGAACTGGACCGGCTTTATCAGATATCAGGTCACAAGGTGCCCCTGGTCGCCCTTTTTGATTCTCCTGGACCCGGACACATGCCTGAGCGAATAGAGACTGAGGCTGAAATATGTGCATGGATGTTGTCGCTTGACATGCCAGAGAGGGATTATGCCTCTGATCTTGCTCGAATGCAGAAACTGAACCACGAAGAACGTGTGGCGCTTCTGATGGATCAGATTCGCAAAAAGATGATGCCGCATGCTACAGCACGCGATGTACAAAGCCTGCTTCGTGTCTTCAGTCAGAACCTTGCCAATATGCAGAACTGGAACCCCGAACCGCATGACGCCAAAATACTCTTCTTCAAAGCAGAAGAACAAAGAGAACTGCTGGCGCAAAACCCTGAGCTGGCATGGGCCTCGCTGGCTATCGGAGGTCTGGATATTCTGCTTTCACCAGGCGATCACTCTTCGATGCTATCCTCCCCGCACGTAAATTTTATCGCGAAAGAGATCAATCGGAGATTGTCAATATTGACGCAGTTAACTTGATCCCTTTTGCTGTTCTTCTATACGACCTTCATTCATCTTGTAAATTCTGTCTGCGATGTGGAACCATCGTTCGTCGTGAGTTACGCAGATAACGATTTTTCCGCGCGCCTTGAGGTCAGGGAGAAGCTCTTCGTAAAAGATGCGACGGAAGTGAGGGTCCTGGTCTGCAGCCCATTCGTCAAGAACAAGAACCTGCTTGTCTTCAAGCTCTGCGACAATAAGCGCAAGGCGTTTGCGTTGTCCTGTTGAGAGATCTATGGTGCTGAATGAACCATCACGAACCGAAACCTTGTCATGCATTTCCAGGCGTTCGAGCAAGGTGCTGATCGTTTTGCGATCAGGGTCTTTTACAGAGTAGAGCCTTCTTGAAAGATGAAAGTCTGAGAAAATAGCGGAAATTCTGTTCCTGTAGTCCTGCATCTGCTCTGTTGTTACAGGTGTGCCATTGGCAACAATAGAGCCGCTATCAAGTGGGATAAGACCGGTAAGGAGGCGCAAAAGTGTTGATTTGCCTGACCCGTTTCCACCGGTTATAAAGGTGATCTGACCTGCGTTGAATTCTGCATTGAGTGGTCCGACAGAGAATAACGGTGAACCAGAGGTGTCACGGTATGAGAGCGTTGCATCATGCAGCGCTATCGATAAAGGATCCTGGTCAAGCTGACCAATCTCTTCACAGGATGCTGCTTCTGCAGCAGCGCTCAGATTGTTCTCCATCGTCTCAATGTTTTCAAGTGCCAGCTCTGCTTGTGTTAACATCGGGGTAACAAAGGAGACTGTGCTCACCGGCCCGGCTATAAAAAGAACGGCAATAGTAGCAGGGAGGGCTACTTCATAAAAGCCGGGAACAAACAAGGGTACAACGAAAACGATCAATCCGGCCAATGAATAGAGCATTGCTTCAATGATGGCATAATTACGGCCCCACTGAGCTTTTAGTTGTGAGTTTGTTGTCCTTGACGTATGAGAAGCTTCTCGAAGGGTATTGATCACCCCGTCAGCTCGTGGCCCGTTCATCCTGACCTCCTTAAATCCATTCAGGAGTTCCGTGAGACCGTCAAAGACACCTCCTTCTGCTGATGCCGCTGATTGCATTAATGTCCGCAGTGAATGGACACGCTTGAAGCGCACTGCAACAGTAAGCCCCGCAAGGCCGAATGCAAGGATACAGGCAAAAGGAGATAACCATGTAAGATAGATGGCAAGAAAGACCAGTATTATAGCATGCTGAAACCCAATCACCAGCATCGGCAATACCTCTGCAAGGATTTGCGTATCCTGCGTGAGCACACCTTGCAGATTAGCCCGACCAATCCGGTCAATTGTTACCAGATCAGTTTTGCGTACAAGGTTGAAAAGACGAACCCGCAGCTTATGAATCAATCGTTCACTATCAATTGATGAGGTTACGAGGGTATGGATTTGCGTAACATGAAACAGCAGTGAGCTGATTGCAAACATCAGGAGGAGGCGAGCGCTGATTCTGCCGCTTGCAGCCTCTTTAGTGGCAGCCGAAACAAGCGCTACGATTGACGTCGCTGCAACCGCCGATAATGAGTTTACGAATAAAACCGAAGCAAGATTTTCAGGAATTTCACGCAGTACGGTTTTGAATATTCTCATATACCCTCCCTCTGGTTTTTCGGCAACTCAGTTATCCGGCCTTCCTCAAGGTGGAGCAAGCGATCGGCAGCATCAAAATAGCGGTCATCGTGAGTTACGGCGATGATTGTGAGACCTCGACGTCGCAGTTCAGGTAAGAGATCGTGGTAAAATTTTTTCCGGAAGAGTGAATCTTGATCTGCAGCCCATTCGTCAAGAACAAGAATCGGTTTTGCTTCAAGCAGCGCCGCAACAAGAGCGAGGCGCTTGCGTTGTCCGGTTGAAAGATTGGTCCGTGTAAATCTGTTTCCCTTGATTCCTGCGATATGCTCCATCTCCATCCAGTTCAAAAGGTCTTCTGCTGCGAGCTTGTCGATTGTTTCGATACCATAGAGGTGCGAAAAAAGATGGAAATCTGAAAAGACGGGTGCTATCAACGCTCTATAACTTGCCAGCTTATCGTAAGAAATCACCCTGTTGTCAACTTGCAGTATTCCACGATCAGGATGATAGAGGCCGGTAAGGAGTTTAATGAATGTTGATTTTCCTGAACCATTGCCACCGGTCACAAATACAGTTTCACCTCTTTTGATCTCAACATTGAGCGGTCCCATAGCAAAGGGCTTCTCTCCGGATTGTGACGGAAATGAAAATTCAATATCAGCCATTCGGATCACAGAGAAATTTTCGGGGACTGTTTCAGGTTCCGAATCACTGCCTTGTTCTTCAAGTGCTTTAAGCTCTTCTTCGAGCACCATCATGCGATCTGCAGCAGCTGTCGCAGCCCTTAATACAGTCAGAGACTGCATCAGTCCGAAAATAGGCGCTATCATAAAGAGGATTGCTGCCGATATTTTCACCAGCTCTTTGCTGACGGCGGGGGAGTAAATCGGCACAATAAAAACAACAATCCCCAGCATAACGTGAACCATTGTTTCACCGAATACGAACTGATTCCAGCTTTCCCTGTGCAGCTCACTTCGAGTGGTAAGGGTGTGTGACGACAGTTTGCCATAATCCTCGCCAAGGGCCCGGCTATGAGCGCTGGAGAGGCGTTGCTCTTTGAATCCGTCCAGAAGGTCTGAGACGCATTCAAAAAGTTTTGACTCGTCAGAGGCAAGATCCTTCTGACATCTCTCTACAGATAAGCCTAATTTGTAATAGACCGCTGCCGCCGCAATCAGTAAGGAAGTCAGAAGAAAAAATGAGAGCATTGAAACTGTAGCGATATAGAGGAGAATGGTCACGGTCAGTATAACTGATCGTGATGCCATGGCGAGGTACTGAGAGTTCGATGAAATAACCTTGCAGCTTTGGGTTATACTTCCAAACAGTCTGCTTTGGCCAAAGTGTTCAAGTTTCCACACATCGGCATGACGAAGACGATTGATAAGCTGCATTCGCAAGTAATCAATCGCCTGTTCAATATCGGCCGCAAACCTGGCTATCATCCGACTGTCAGAGATGATGTAGATTATGACGCATACAACAAACAGTCCGGCTATGGGGAGATCAACAAATTTTTCTTTTGTGGAGTCAATTTTCTGCGCTGCATAGGTAACAAGCGCAAGTATGCCTGTCGTACTCAATGCAGAGAAAACAGCAGTGAGTAAAAGCCGGTGAAGTGGCTTTTTTTCAAGCAGTTGCAGGAGGCGAAGCAGATTCACTGGACTCTCCTTGTCATAAAAGAAACTGACCGTTGCATTTCCTTATGTTTCTCCATTATGGGTGAAGATACAGGGTTATTGCCTCAATATTTCTCTTAAAAGCTTTACACAGCAGTTCGTGGTTATCTTCTTTCAGGCAGCTGTCAATCCAGAACCCTATTTTCCCATCTCTCTGCATTCCGTTGATATCGACTATATTCCCGAACCTGTTATCCGGACACATGCTTTCGCCGGCTGCCTCTCCCATGCGTATCTGCCAAAGAAGCTCTTCTGTTCCAGCAATACTCTCAATATAATTAAAGAGAATCTTCGGCATGTTGTCGTAACCGTATAGAGCTCCGTATCCTATTCCATTATGCGGGACTTTTGTTATCGACTCCTTATTGATGACTATGGTCTCTCCGATATCTTTTCCGACGCTGAGATACACCGGGGAGAGTGTTGTGAACCATCCAACGGTACGGCTTATGTCAAGATGGTCATCTATTGCTTCACGTCCCTGTTTTTCCAGTGTTATCCAGTTTTTCTTTTTTCCGGTTACTTCATAAAGCGAATAACCAAGAGCGCCGAGCAGTACGTCATTGATATCGACCTTGTTATCATCATTGTTTATCAAGTTCAACCTCTTGACTGCCTCTGATGAAATATCTACTCTTGTAGATCGTAACTCGCTGTCATCTTTTTCTGTGAAATTATTCCAATCCACTTTATAGTTGTCATCCTCTTTTTGCACCGGGCCCCAATACGCTCTCTCTTCCATGGCAGCACTTTTGCCGTACTCTCTTACTGCATCCGCCCATTGTCGGTAACTGCTTCCTTTTTTTTCTACTTCCTTGCCTTCATAGAGTGCTTTCAGGTCTTCGCGTATTATCGACCAGCTTGCCGCATCGAATATGATATGATGAAAAGCCAGAAATATGCGTTCACTGCCATCTTCATACCCTCTTAAAATACCACTTTGCCAGACATACCCTTTCTCAATGTCAAATCCGTTTTGCCAACTTGTAAGCTCTTTGAATATCTCTTCTTCGTTTTTGCCCTTGATATTCAATTCTTTTATTAGAGCTATCCGGCTCTCTTTTCTTAAATATTGCTTTCCTCCATGGTGAATCGCCCTCAGTGAGTCATGCAGACTGTTCAGCTTCTCCAGCGCTCTCTGAAGCCTCTTCTTATCTATTGTTTCACCAACATGAATCAGGAATGAGTGGTTAAAGTGATTTCTATCCTTAAGCTCTTTCCTTATAAACCACTGCTGGATTGGAAGATATTCAGCCGCCTCAACTGATTCGTACTGTTCATGCAATGTTTTCATACGTTGTCTTTCATCAAGCTTAATTGTTGTTGACTCCTTATCGGCGATGTTCATCTTCTGTCAGGGCTTTCATTGCTGCGCTCAAAAGGGCGTGTTGTCCAGCTGAGGGGATTTCAGGCCAGGTTATCCCAAGCTTTTCAAGCAGCAGCTGTGTCCGGTCTGAGGTCACGACCACTCCATGTGTTTTACTCAGGATAGATGAATCAGATTGAAGGTTGTAATTTTCAACACTCTCTGCAAGTGCCGATTCCATTTCCGGCTCATCAATCGCATCCTGAAGTCTTTGAAGGAACTCACCGAAATCGCAGGTGTGGACAATCTTTTCCATTCCCTCCTCAGCAAGAATAATGTCGGCAAGCCGGTCTCGGCGTGAACTCTCTATATGGTGTATCTCATTTGTTAGGTTTTTTCTGTCAGCAAGCGCAATGATTGAACGGGCAACAACATCGACATGGCTGAGCGATGCTTTAAGCTCAAGAGGGACAACTCCAAGACGCATAAAGGCTACCAGTTGCCGGAAAAACGCGTTATCGGAGATGTTGTGCTGTAATATGGCGCTGTCGGTGGCAAAAGAAATATTTCCAACCCGGTGTATGCTGGCGTTTGCCAACTCCCCGCGTGAAGCGATCACCAGACGTTCGGCCTCCTGTTTGGTGCGGATGTAGTAGTTGCCGTCCTGTGATACTGGAACAAAGTCATACTCTGTAAAGAGTCTGAATTCGTTTTGCAATGCAGTGCCGCATACCGACATGGTGGAGACAAAGTGAATGTCAGAAGGCGCAGGCTTGCGACGTGCTGCCAGTGTTATAAGGTTGCTTGTAGCATCGACGTTGTCAGCAAGGAAATCACGGTAGAGGCCTATATGATTTACATTGGCAGCACAGTGATAAATGGCATCCACTGTAACAGAGAGCTCGCTATAATCGTAGTGGGAAAGAAGAAGTTCCGGATCTCGGAGGTCACCGGCCAAAACATTCAGGCGTGAGTTATCGCGTAAGAGTGTGCCTGCCTCAGCCCCAAAGTATCCTGACAATACATGGCCGAGCTTTGAGCGTGCCGACTGATTGTCGCTGCTGCGAACCAGAGCAGTTACGGTGGTTCTCTGGTCGGCAAGAAGTTCACGCAAAAGGTAGCTTCCAAGATAACCGGCAGCCCCGGTCAGAAGGACATGGTGGTAGGAGTGGCGAGAGATGAGTTCACGCTCAAGATCAGTGTGAAGGCGCTTTTCATAGATGATGCGTTGAGAACGCAACGCTTCTTTGCGATCATTCTCCACTGACGCCTGAATTTCAATATCATGAAGGTACTCTGTATGGAGATTTCCAATAATCGTGCGCAAGTGGTCAGGACGAGGTCGGCAGCAAAGGGCAAAGTCTGAAAGAACAGGATGCTCGTATAGGTTGTTTACATGACACTGGAATTCACGACGGAGTCGGCTTATCACAGCAATTGCGCGGAGACTGTCGCCCCCGATTTCAAAAAAATTATCCTCACGGGCTACGAGTTCATGATGGAGCTGCTGCTGCCAGATTTCGGCTATTCTCTTTTCTGTAGCGCTTTGTGGCGCGGTTTGCTGTGAATAGCTGTTTTTATCGATGACATCTGCAAGGGAGGAAGACGGAATTGTTTCAATAGAGTTGAGCAGCTCCTGCCTATCAACTTTGCCGGCGGCATTGAGGGGTATGGAAGATATCCGGTTGATGGACTGCGGGATCATGAAAGAGGGAAGTGTTTCTGATAGATGGCGTACCCACTCTGTATGGGTTGGCGTTGCTGTCTCAGCATCAATGGTTACAAATGAGCGGAGCGCCTGAGTGTGGTCTGGACGTGTTTCAACGATAACGACAGAGTGTTTGACACCCGGATAGCTTGCAAGACGATATTCTATTTCGCCAAGTTCAACGCGCTGACCTCGCAATTTGACCTGGGAATCTCTACGCCCGAGAATTTCCAACTCACCTGACCGGAGCCAGCGGCCAAGATCGCCAGTCCGGTAGCAACGAATGCCATTAAAATCTACAAAAACATCCGCAGTGAGATCAGGCCTGTTGAGATAGCCGGCAGCAAGCCCTGGTCCGGCAACCCACACTTCTCCTGTTGCACCGGGTGGCAGGATTTTACCGGATTCTGCGACGATGTGAATTACCATATTGGAAACGGGAGTTCCAACTGAGATATGCTTTGCATGTGGAAAAATACGACCTATTGCAGATGCTGCTGTATTTTCTGTTGGACCGTATCCGTTATAGTATTCAAGTTTTGATGCGTAGAAGCGCGAATCCTCAGCTATAGGAGCCTCGCCGACCGTCATAATAACGCGTAACCCGGGAAATTCTGAGTGTTGGAACAAACGCAGATAGGATGGTGACATTGTGGCCACCGTGACGTCGAACCTCTTGAGCAAAGAAAGCATGCCGGCAATATCGTTCATCTCTTCCCGCCTTATTGGCACCAATGCAGCACCGGATGACCATGCTGCAGCCAGATCACTTATCCATAGATCGAATGATGGTGAAGAGCTCAACAGAAAACGGTCGTCACTCGTAATCCCAAGGATTTCAGATGCTCCAAGGCCGAGATTAAGCAGGCCTTTATGAAGCAGGAGAACTCCCTTTGGAAGACCGGTTGATCCGGATGTATAGAGGATATAGGCCGTATCGTCAGGTGTAATTGTCAGGTTTATTTCCGCCGCATCAGATGCATCACAAAGAAAATCTTCAGGTCTTAAGGTTATAAAGCGTTCGCCGGTGAGTTCAGGTGGCAAAGAGAGATTGTCGAGCGCAATGATTATGCGCAGATCTGCATCTTTGGCCATAAAGGCAAGTCGTTCTGGCGGGAGATCTGCCGTCAGCGGAAGGTAGCATGCCCCTGCTTTCCAGATTGCGAGGACAGTTTCAGGCAGGGCAGCGGAGCGCTCCGTATATACTCCTACCGCTTCTCCTCGCTTTACACGCAGATTGAGCAGAGCATTGGCCAAAGCGTCGGCTCTAAGGTTTACGGTTTCGTAGCTTTGAACTCCTGCATCAGTTACTATTGCCGGACGATCAGGATGCAATTTGGATATCTGTCGAAACAGTTCAGGAAATGATGTTGCTTCACAGGAGCGGAGTGGGCCCTTCTGCCATAGTTCGAGCTCTTCTTCTTCTTCAGGCAGAAGACGAGGGAGCTGCATCTCGTTTTGGTAAGAGGTTCCTCCCAGAAAACGCATCCAGCCTACAAGAGAATCAAACCAGGTATGAGCGGTATCCTCTGTATAAATGGCGGCATTGGCATACCATGTCAGCACAATGCCACCCTCATCCACTCCTTCGTGCACCAGTACAAGATCCTGTGCCGGTGCATTGCGTCGCAGTTCATAGCTTACCTCTCCAGGCTCAGGAAGAGCTGTGCTGGAAAAATAAAACCCTGTTTCTGAACTTGTATGTATGGCAGGGTTTTCGGTGGCAGCAATGTCAAAAAGCGGATAACGCCCTGGAGTTGTCACATGCGTGACTCGCTGTCGGAAATCACCGTAAATGCGGGCAAAAGGGTAGAGCGAGTGTTGAAGTGCTTCCGCAAGATTCTGCTGCATGGCTTGAACCGATTTCTCGAACAAGTCTGATTCGGCACCTGGGCATGCAAGAGGAAGCATGTTGATAAAGTAACCTATGGTTTGGGCTTCGGCTGCCGACTGGCGGGTTGAGGCTGCTGTGCCAAGCAGAAATCCTGAACGTCCGGTTCGGCGCCGAACTTCAAGACCGAGCACGGTGAGCATGAGCGCATGGAGCGTTGCATTGTTTCGCTGTGCTAATCCACGCAGCGCTTGTGCTGTTGCATGGTCGAGATGCGTTCGAAAACAATGGCTGCCGGGGCAGGATGTGGCTGAACGCGCATTTGCTCTGGGTTTGTCAAGAGGCCATTCATCGAGGGCATCAGGAGTTCTCTTTACAAGGTCGGCGACGACGCCTTGCCAGTATGCCGAGTCACTCTCTGCTCGCTTACTCTCAAGATATGCAGCTTCTTTACCTGCAGAATAATCAAATCCGATTGCGGGCGGAGCGAGTGTTTTTCCTCTGATTAAAGCGGAGAGTTCGTCGACAAGAATGCCGAGTGAAAGGCCGTCACCCACAGCATGATGCATCACAAGCCAGAAGATCGGTTGACCTCCTTCGACCTCAGCCAGTCCTGCACGCCAGAGGCCCGGAGTACTCATCGAAAAGGGTTCACTCACTTGCGTGCCGATATACCTGTCTGCTTCACTGTTTGATGAGAAAAGCTGCAGTTCCAGGGTTTTGTTGAGTTGTTTGCTCACAACTCGCCTCAGAACACCTGGTTCGTCTTCCGTGAAACTTGTCCGAAGGGATTCGTGTCGATTGATCAGCTCATTCCACAGCGTTTGCCATTGTTCTGGAGGGAGCGTATTTCCATGCACATAAAGCTTCAATGGAATATTGAAACCGATCGTATCGAGCCCTGCCTGTTCAGCGGTCCAGAACTCTCGTTCTCCCTCGGTGGCCAGATCTGTAGATAGGTTAAGGCCTGTTTCGGACAGTTGGGCAATCCGAACTCGTTCGGCAAAACCGGCAAGCGTCGGCTCAGCGAAAAGCTCACGGGCAGGAATCTCGCAGCCAAGGGCTTTTTCGAGCTGATGAGCAACCGCAATAGCAAGCAGGCTATGGCCTCCAAGAGCAAAGAAATTGTCCTCTCTGTGAATTGTTGTTTTCCCGAGTACTGCAGCCCATACCTCGGCAATGCAAAGCTCAAGTTCATTTTGAGGAGGAGTCATCCCTGATTGTACGGGACAATGTTCCAGAAAGGCAAGAAGTGCTGAACGGTCAACTTTGCCCGAAACAGCCAAAGGAATTGATGGTACCGGAATCACACCGGATGGAATCATGTGGGAAGGCAGATGCTCCCTCAGTTGCTTTTGCCACCCGGCTGTATCTGGGAGTTGCGCTCCTGTTTTCAGACGCACAAATGCCCATAAACTTTTTTGTTCTCCCGGCTGCTCAACAAGTAACGCCACTGCTTGCGATACTGCAGGGAGCTTCGCCACCGCATACTCGATTTCTCCAAGTTCAATCCGGATACCGTTTATTTTCACCTGATCATCAATACGACCTATAATCTCAATTGTCCCATCAGTGTGCCAGCGCCCAAGATCGCCCGTCCTGTAGCAATGCCCCCAGGGCCTCTCTGTAAAACTGGCCTGTGTCAATTCCGCCCGGTTAAGATAACCCTGACTGATACCCATACCGCCAAGCCATAGCTCTCCGGTTAAACCTGGCGGAAGAAGATCTCCATGATCGTCACAGATATAAACACTGGTATTCGGTAACGGTTTACCTGCCGACACATAACCTCGCTCTTCTCCATCCAGAACTCCCATAGTGCTTGTTATGGTATTCTCTGTTGGGCCGTAGGCATTGAAATAGCTAAGCTTTCGGGCATATCTTTTCACATCAGCCGGCACTGGCGGTTCGCCGCCGGTAACAAGAATTCGCAGGGACGAGGGAAGTTCTATTTCTTCAAAAAGCGCAAGGTAGGTCGGCGTAATATCGGCAACGGTGACTGAACCATCCCTCAGAAAGTGATAAAAGCGGTTTGGTGACTCAATGATCTCATTAGGTGCCTGACAGATCGCAGCACCGCAGGAAAGTGGTACACCTAAGTCGGACAGCGAAACATCAAACGACGGAGATGCGAACATCAGATAGCGGTCCTGAGCGGAAAGTCCTAATATTCCTGCAGCACCGAGGACCATGTTCACATAGCTCCTGTGACTGATCAGCGTTCCTTTTGGTTTCCCTGTCGAGCCTGAAGTATAAAGGATGTAAGCGGTATCGTCTGGTTCCCCAATACTGATTGCTCTTCTACCGTGCTGCTCTCTGAACGACTCGCCTAACTTTTCTGGACGCAATGCTTCGGGTAGCCCATCTGCAAGCAGCTCCGGCAGAGGAACCCCATCAAGAGCTATCAGAAAAGAAGCTCCGGCATCGAGAGCCATAAAGGCACTGCGTTCCGCCGGAAGGTCTGAAGAAAGCGGCAAGTAGATTCCTCCTGTTTTCCAGATACCGAGGACGGCGGCCGGAAGATTGGGCGATCTTCCGGTAAGGACAGCAACTATGCTTCTGCGTTTGACACCTTTAAGCAAAAGAGCATGAGCGATGATATTTGCTTCCCTGTCAAGATCGCGGTAAGAGAGTGTGCCATTACACGTGATGACAGCAGGGGAGCCGGCCTGAGCGGACCTGTCAGCTATCATTTCAAACAGTTCGTGAAAGCGTAATCGCGGTCGCTCAACGGTTTCGCCATGCCCCCAATTGAAAAGCAGTTTTTCTTCGTCCGGCAGGAGCTGAGGCAGGGGTTGAGCAGAACGGAGAGCATCTTCAGCAAACCAGCGAGCCCATCCCCTCAGAGCATTGAGCCATATTCGAGCGGTCTCCTCAGTGTAAATTGCTGCGTTGACATGCCATTGCAGAAGGAGTTCGCCCCCATGCAAATTTTCATGCATCAGCACCATATCCTGCCCCGGAGAGGCATCAGTGCGTTCGTAGCTGATAGATTCTGTTGCCGTCATCGCTCTCGTGAAACGACGCGACAGCTCTTCTTCCCTTGAACCGGGGTTTTCAGTGACAGCAATGTCAAACAGTGGATAGCGCTGAGGGTTCCGTATTTCCGGATGATCATTCCAGAATGCCCGGTAGATATGGGAAAACGGTAACCGGACATGCTGCAATGCTTCAGAGAGCGTATGCTGTGTCTCACGCAAAAGGTCGCCAAAACATTGCCCTGCGCCCGGTCTAAGATGCAGGGGAAGCATGTTTACGCCATAACCGATTATTTTTGAGTCAGATGCCGATTCCCTGACAGATGCAGTTGTGCCGATGACTATATCGGAACGCCGCGTACGGCGTCTCACTTCCAGCGCAAGAAGGGAAAGTATTAACGCGTGAAGTGTTGTTTTATGGCTGCGGGCGATAGCTCTCAAGCCTTCACTTGTCCGGGAGTCAAGGAGGAGCTCAAGCCGATGATTCCCTGAAGGAATTTTCGAAGAACGCCCGATATCAAGAGGCCACTCCTCAAACGCAGCAACAGGTATTGCCTGTAAAGCGCTTTTCCAATATAAGAGGTCGTTGTTCGCATCTATTGATGCGAAGTATGTTTGTTCACGGGATGCAAACACCTTTGCACTGCCACCGGGAGAGGATAGAACACTGCCTGTCAGCACGTTTGCCAACTCATCGCTGAGCGTACTGATAGATTGCCCATCTCCAACAGAGTGGTGAAGAGCAAGCCAGAAAAATCGCTTATGTTCATCACAAGCCTCAACGAGACCCGCGCGCCAGAGCGGAGCCACACTCATGGAGAGAGAGGTGAGCTGACGTTGCCTGATGTGAGCCAGTGCAGCGGACGTAGTCTCAACTGCAGCAAATTCAACTCTGCCGTCGATTTCTTTTGCAACACGGCGCTTCAACTCCCCGCTTCCGTCATCCTCAAAATAAGTTCGCAATCCCTCATGTCGTTCCATAAGGGTTGACCATGCGCTCTGCCAGCGATCTGGCGAGAACTCCCCGTTAACGAGAAAGCAAACAGGAATGGTGAACGTACGAGTATCCAATCCTGCAGATTCGGCAGTCCAGAACTCTTTTTCTCCTTCAGATGCCAAATCAGTTAGAGCCGTGATCTCTGGCTCCTGAAAAACAGGGAGGGACTCTATATGTTCGACAAAAGCAGATAATATCGGAGCAGCAAAAAGAGCGCGAGCTGAAACTTTTCGATTGAGACTTTCAGTGATACGGTGTGCCAGTGTTACAGCAAGCAGGCTGTTTCCCCCGAGCGCAAAGAAGTTGTCATGGCGGGCAACAGGTTGACCGAGCACATCACTCCAGATACCTGCGATGTTCTGCTCAACCGGGCCTTGAGGCATCTCATGAACAACGGTGTTATCCTGCTTTCCGGCAATTGTGAGAATCGCATCCCGATCTGCTTTTCCTGAGGGTGTGAGGGGAATTGTTGCGAGCGATATAATGCTGGCGGGAATCATGTATGCCGAAAGGCGTTCAGCAAGAAATGCCAGAACCGAAGCTTCTCCAGGCAGCTCTTCCGCTTTTGGCTGAATAAACGCCTTGAGGACCTTTACGCCTTTTTCAAGTTCCTCAACAACGACGACCGCATTGAGAATTGCCGGATGAGTACACAATGTCTGCTCAATTTCACCAAGTTCAACACGTTGACCATTCAGCTTTATCTGATGATCCATACGGCCATAAACTTCTATTTGCCCGTCCGCGGTCCATCGTCCAAAGTCACCAGATCGATAGAAACTGCCATCTGGTGTCGATACAAAGCACTCTGCACTAAGATCTGCTCGATTCACATATCCTTGCGAAATCCCAACACCACCAAGCCAGAGTTCTCCTTCGACACCAGGAGGCACCTGAGAACCATCACTACGCCTGATCGAAATACGCACATTCGGCAGAGGTCGTCCTGCCGTTATGGGAACATCCTGATCATGATCGATTTCAACACGTCCTCCTGAAACAACAATGGCGGTTTCTGTCGGTCCGTAAAAGTTCCAGAACTCACTCCGGCAGGCATGATGTTTAAAATCGTTGAAATTTGGAGCTTCACCACCAGTCAGCAGAATGCGCAATCCTTCAAACGGCACCTCTTCACTGACGCGGAGGTATGAAGGGGCATGAAAGGCGATAGTGACACCGGATTCGCTGTAGAAACGCTTCAGCAACCATGGGTCTTCACGCATGGACTGTGACACAGGAACAAGAGTTATTCCATTCAGCAAACCGTGTCCCAGCTCCCAAAGAGAGGCATCGAACCCTATGCTGGAGACTAGTGACATCCGGTCTTCAGGCTGAAAACCAACTCTCTCGGCAACTCCAAGGACAGCGTTGACATACGCCCTATGAGTAACAGGAACGCCTTTCGGCACTCCGGTTGTCCCTGATGTATAAATGATGTAGGCGACATCATCCGGTGAGCCACCAATGTGTGGACGTTTTTCAGAAGGCCTGGATTCCTCTGGCCGGATAACAGTTCTGACAGAATCGGCCAGAAGGTGAGGTATGGGAAGCCCGTCTAGAAGCGCAAGAAAATCCGCCCCTCCATCTTTTGCCATCAGGGAGAGTCGGGTTGCAGGATGTTCACTGGGAAGCGGCAGATAGGTTGCGCCCGCTTTCCATATTCCCAGCACAGTTTCAAAGATGTTGACCGGGCCGGAAGCGAGCACCGCAACTCTACTCCCTCGGACGACGCCCGCGTTTATCAGACTATGAGCAATTCCATTCGAACGGTCATCAATCTCTTTAAAACTCTCATTTCGGCCATGGCTGACGATGGCTGTCCGGTCTGGATGTTTATCGGAAAATGCTTCAAAAAATTCGAAGCCGCGTTTATTCGGCCGAACTATCTCCGGCCCTCGTTCCCATTGTTCCAGAAGAGCTGTTTCTCGGGGAAGCAATGCAGGTATTGGCTGTTCGATACGCTCAGGCTTTTCAGCAAGCCATCGTCCCCACTCCGCAAATGCTGAAAGCCACGCATGAGCACTTTCTTCATTGCAAACATCAGGGTTCCAGGCCAGAAGAAGATTCAGCCCGCCACCATTTTCAGGGCATGGTTCATGGCTGAACGATAAATCAAGCCCAGCGGCCGGGTTTTCGAGTTCTCCCGGCAGTATGCGTGGTTCAAGGGTTAAACCACTCTCATGATCAATGCATACCCTTGATGGAATAGCGGTAAGAGCGATATCAAAGAGCGAAGTACGCGATTGCGGGCGAAGTTCGGGCTGGCTCTGCCTGAACTCTCTATAAAGAAGACCTGCAGGATATGCGCCATGCTCGACCGTTTCGGTAAGTGCTGATTGGGTACTTTGAAGGAGTCTTGTAAGCGGTATATCCTCTTCCTGCATGAGGATAACGGGAAGAACGTTGACAAAGTGACCTACAGCCGTTTCGCCACCTGCCGGACGGATCGTAATTCCGCTGCCTACCATAATGTCCCTGTGTCCGCCTCGTCGTCTGATCTCGATTGCCAGAAGTGTCAGTAACAATGCATGAAGACCTACCCCCTGAGTTTTCGCCAAACGGGCAAGTGCATCAACAGTTAATGCATCAAGGTGCTCCGAAAGCGGTCTCGAACCTCTTCCTGTCGGTAATGATGGCCTTTGGCGATGATGTTCGCCAACATACTCATCGAAAGCTTTGCTTCCTCTTTTTAGAAGGAGCTCAAGCCGGGTTTTCCAGAAATTGCGGTCACGGGTAATGCGATCGGAAGCGAAGTAGTGCTGCTCGGCATGACTTGCAAGTGCGATGCCGTCAGATGCTTGTGGTAATGGGCGGCCGGCAAGCAAGTCAAGCAGATCTTCCTGGATCAGTCGTGCCGATGTCCCATCGACTACACTGTGATGGAGAACAAACCAGAAAAGAGTTTCATTCTCATTATCAATGGAGATAAGACCGGCTTTGGCAAGAGGAGGGGAGGAGAGCAAAAAAGGTTTGTTTGCCCAACAGGTCACAATTACCGTTGCATCTTCAACCGAAGAGCAGTGGTCTAATATGAACGACGGATGATCGGAAAGTTCTTTGGACTCAAGGGTTTTCCAGCGAAGCACACTGTTTTCGTCCGCATAAAATCCTGTCCTGAGAGCCGCATGTCGATCAATCAGGCCTGACCATGCCGATTGCCATAACTCAGGTTGAGGTACCCGGCCATGGACTCTTAGAATCCGCACAATATGAGAAGCCAACGGCGAGATACCTATTTCTGAGGCGATCCAGAAATCTTCCTGATCAGAGGTGGCAATATTTTCTAATGGCCCTTCATCGCTTATGCTGGAAGAGAGATCCTGTAACCTCACAATTTGAGCGGCAAGAGCTTCCACACTAAGAGAAGTCAACACCATCTGAACCGGGATGTTATAACCCAAAACCCTTAAGCGTTGGCTGACAACGATAGCCATGAGGCTTGTTCCGCCAAGTGCGAAAAAATTGTTTTCCCGCATTATCGGGTGCACCTTGAGAAGTTCTTCCCAGATACCGGTTATTGCCACTTCGACTTCACCTTGAGGTGGCGTACCTTTTTCGAGTTTAAGCTCTTCGCTCAGAAGGGAATCTGCAATATCAATCAAAGTCTTCTGGTCTACCTTTCCCGCTGAGTTAATCGGTATTTTTGGCAGGACAGCTACCATGGCCGGCACCATATATGATGGCAGCGTGTTCCTTAGAAACTCACGCCAATCTATCTCTTTTGCATTAGCTGGATCCCGGCATTCCACACAGGCGACAAGCCGACCCTTCAGGAACAAGGCTGCTGCCTGTCTCACGGAGGGATGTTGCCGCAACGCAAGTTCAATTTCACCGAAGGAAACCGGTTGTCCTGAAATTTTAACGAGATTGTCTGCACGGCCAAGTGCTTCCAGCTCTCCGTTTTTGTTCCACCGGGCAAGATCGTGTGACCGGAAAGCCCGTCCATATCGTGTTTCTACAAAATATTCGTCAGTCAGTTGAGGTTGATTGATATAGCCTGGCGAAATGCCGATGCCTGTTACATGGAGTTCACCAACCTCTCCTTTTGGGACCTCATTGCCAAATTCATCAAGCAGAAGGACAGTGGTATTAGTAAACGGACGACCGCTCGGGATCGCTCCCTCTTCATCCGGATCGACATGATGCATGCAAATCGTACCACAGACCTCGGTCGCTCCGTGTAAGTTCCAGTAGTCAAGATAACGTGCATAATATCTGGCATCATCAGCATTAGGTCGTTCACCTGCTGTAATGATGCATCGCAGACCCGGAGGAACAGCCCTATTAAGAAGATGGAGATATGAAGGAGTGAACAAAGCAACCGAAACATGATGATGCGCCATAACATTGAGCAGGCGCTCAGGGTTGTCGATTGTTGAACGTGATACATGCACAAAGGCTGCGCCGGACATTAAAGGAAGGCAGAGTTCACGAAAACCGAGTATAAAGCCTGGTGAGGCTGAAAGCAAAATGCGATCATTTCTGCTTATGTTTTGTGCTTCAATATGGCCGAGTACCATATTCACACAAGCATCATGCGTAATCATGACCCCCTTTGGGGTACCGGTAGAACCTGAGGTAAAAAGAATCGCAGCCAGATTGCCGGACCCGGAACTCTCTTCAGCAGGCGGAACAAATGTTTGACCATCTTTCGTCAGTAATTCGGGTCGGATAACAGCGTCTGGCCCTGAGGAAGAGCCGTTGCTTGTTACCGTCTCAATAAGCAGTGGGGCAGGCTCTATTCCATCTAGCGCGATTAATCGACGTATACCGGCTTGTTCCGCAATATTTGCGAGGCGGGCAGCAGGCAGGTCTGCAACCATAGGAACGTAGACACCGCCAGCCTTGAGTATTCCGAGAAAGGCGGCGGGCAAGCCTTGAGATCGCTCAGTCAGGACTCCTACGGCTTCCTGCAAATCAATGCCGCGGCTCTGAAGCTCCAGTGCAACTCTTTCAGCTGCAGCGTCCAGTTCGGCATAGGTGGCAAAACCTTCATCAGCAATAAGCGCCGGGTAGCCGGGTTGCTTAAGCGCTAATGTTTTGAAATACTCATGTATTTTTTGGTAATCATGCATGCATCGTCAGGCAGTGCCTTTGTTATCAGGGAATAAAGCGGTCTGGTAACCAAGACAGCGGTAACCGTTTGTTGCCGATGCCCGATCGATGGAACGTACCCAATCAGCGTTTGCACCCAATTCATGTTTTACCCAGTTGCAGATACTGATGGTGATGCCATGCTTTTCAGCTGCAGTCTGAATTTTCTTGAGATACTCAACACACAAGCCACGCAGAGGGGCCAGCCTTGAGCGCTGCTTTATATGGTTCTGATTTTCTTCCGACAGATATGGACGGAAAAACTCACCGATAAGGTCTGGGTCGTAATGATTGATATACTGAGCCAGGATAACCAGATTTTTTATCTCTGTAGTCAGGAATTCAGGCTTGATGTTCCGGACACCGGCGGAAGCAAGAAGCGCAAAGTATTTGCTGATATTCTCATCAGTAAGATAAGGAAGGATTAATGGCTGGCAGAGGACTGACTCGGCATATAATCCGAGTTCCCGACATTGAACAAGCGTATCAAGACGTTCTTCAATCGAAGCGGCATTTGGTTCAAGCACATCACGAAGATACTGAGGCATAATTCCGATACTGCCGTTCAGCTGAATTCTTGATGCTATGTGACCCATAAGCGAGAAAAGGGAATCGCCCTTATGCTTGACTTCAAGGTGCCGGGGACCTGCCTTGGTCGCAATAAAAATACGAACAGCCGAGTCTGGGTAACTGTCAAAATGGCGTACAAAGGTCCGCACTATGTCGTGCGCTATACCATTGTAAAGGTGCGGTTCAGAGAATGCCTCTGTTTTGGGTGAAAAATAGTAAAATATGGGTTTGTTACGATTGAGCTCCAGAGAATTTGCAAGTCGTTCGGAGTAGTTTGTAAAGACGGTAATCGGCTTAATGTGATTCCCGTCGGTTACAAGACAGTACTGACATCCCACTGCACATGATCCGGACGATGGTGATACCTCAAGAACATTGGTCGGGCAGAGACCGGTATAATTATGAATCTCCAGTTCCTCGTCAGGGTCAGTGGTACTTTCTATATAATGGTTGCCGGCGGTAAGATTTCTGGTTTCATAGAGTCGGGCAAACCACTCTGACCCAAGCAAAAGCTCTGAGGCAACATGGCGACTGATTTGATAGCCTAAACCAAGTTCCGCCTGCATGTTCTCGTCGATCTTCAACGGGGAAAAGCCTTTGAGATCATAACATGCAGGTTTTGATGCGATGTACGGAAATTCAAACCTCAAAAGAGGCTTTCTCTGTAAGTGATCAATCTCTGCGTGTGCCAAAAGAGTTCTTTTTGAGGGCATGAATGTGAATGTATAGTTGTTTGCATCGATCCAAATACTTCAGACCACATTTTTTTCGCACTTGATACAGCGGCGAAAAAAAAATGTTATGAGCAAATGTCAACATGAATTATCCGGATTTTAATGTATAACCAGATGACTTCGTGATGCACATATATTAAATATAGCTATAAAAAGAATAATATTACATTGTAGCCCATCAAAGAAAACCAGCATATAAATGGACTAATTCGTTTTTTATAGGGTAGTAAACTATATAATTAGTGGAATTATTGCTTAAATTAGCACTATAGTTATTATATAGGTGATGAATGGATTTACAGGATGGAAGAATGCGTTGAATGAGGGGGTAATCCCTTGTATGGAATGAGTTCTAACCAGACACGTCTATTCGCTGTTTACATTGTAATGTGTCTTTACAAGCAGCAACCGGCGATAATGAAATGTAAGGAAGGCTTGTGATGAAATTATTTCGTGAAGGCCTCGCCAAGTCGGGTTCCTACTGCAAATCTTTTTTGAGAAAACATCTCCTGTCACTAGTCTCAACCGGCTTGGTGTTATGCCTGGTACTGGTCTTCTTTTTTGATCGAATCCTTATATCTATACACTCTGGCGAGCGAGGTGTACTGTGGAGATGGTTAGGAGCAGGCACTGTTATTGACACTGTTTATCCTGAGGGCTTGCATGTCATTCTCCCGTTTAACAAGATGTATATTTATAATACCCGCAAGCAGCAGTTCAGTGATTCGATTGATGTGCTGACATTTGACGGCCTCACTGTCAGGGTGAAGTATACCATCCGTTATTATCTTGAGCCCTCCACCCTTCCATTGCTTCATCAGATGGTAGGACCAGACTATGTTAATGTCGCAATCCGGCCTGATGTCAGATCGGTTATCCGTACCCTGTTCGGGCAGTACAAACCCGAGGAAATCTATACTTCACAGAAAGCCATACAGTTGCTGGTGAGCGAACAATCGAAGGTTCAACTTGCTGCGCGTTATGTCAAGATTGATGATGTTCCAATTGAATCAATCACACTTCCGGCAAGTATTTCACGCGCTATTGAAGAAAAAATGGTTCAACAGCAACGTGAAGGCGAGTACACCTATCGCCTTTCTATTGCAAAAAAAGAGTCTGAACGGCTGCAAGTCGAATCTGAAGGTGTCCGTATATATAATGAAACGGTAAACAAGACATTAACGCCTTCGATTCTCAAGTGGGAAGGTATACGTGCAACTCAGGAATTGTCGAAATCAGCAAATGCGAAGGTTGTGGTGATAGGTTCGGGCCAATCAGGTCTGCCGATTATTTTAGGCAAGGATTGAGCCATGAAGAAGCTGCTCTTCTCTGTTGTCGCGATTGTATTGTTTGCTGCAGCCATTTCGTCTCAGTTTATTTCATACGAAGACAAGGGGTTATACCGGTTCAAGGTACTGAGCCATCCATCAAAAGAAGTTGTCGTTGGAGTGTGCTGGCCGTTTGCTGTAAACCAGGACGGAATGGCTGATGGCCTTCAACTTGCCTTGGATGAAATCAATTCCGGTAAACTCGCAGGCGCATATACTATTCGCCTGATTAGACGGGATGACGGGTTTGACGCCGGAAAGCAGACAAGGATAGCAAAGGAATTCGCTGATACACCTGAGATGAGTGCTGTGATAGGATATTATGATGATAATCCGGCTATCAGGGCCTCCACGATCTTTGAGTCAACTCATTTGCTGCATCTTATCATTGGAGCCAATAACACCGATTTGACTACTCATGGATTCCAGTATATCGCTCGAACAATTGTGTCAAGTGACCGGATTGCAATGAGACTTGCCCGGATCACTAAAGAACGTGGCTATAAAAAAGTTGTCGTGCTTTGGGAAGAAGATGCTTATGGCGAGGATCTCGGCGATCAGTATCAAGTGGATATTAATCAATTAGATATCCAGGTGGTCTATCAATGGTCTTATTCCCGTAAACATGTGGACTTTCGAGAACTTGTCAATGAGCTGAAAATGGTGGATGCCGATATGATTTTTTTTAGCGGACTCGAACCGGAAGCTGGAGATTTTTTACGAATGGTTCGAAAAGTCGGTGTGAATACCCCCATCATTGGAGCTTTCAGCGATACTCCCGAAATGAGGGAACATGCAGGCACTGCCTATGAGGGGGCGATGTTATTCGATTTTTATAATGTAAAATCAATGACTCCGGAAAATATTTCATTCGTCAAAAAGTATTTTGCCCGATATGGCAAGTATCCTGATACATGGGCAGCACAAGCTTACGATGCACTGCATATCCTTGCCAGGGCAATCAAGTTCACCGGATCACGAAACCCTCTTGATCTCTCTTATGCCATTCGGTATTCGGAAGCCTGGGAAGGGGCCAATGGGCGTTATAAATTTGACCGTTCTGGAAATATTGAGGATAAACCTATATTTCTGTATAGACTCCATAATGGAATACCAATGCTGGTTCAATGATATGGCGATGCATTGGTCACCGCACTCCTGAACAGTTTTATTGAGTCCTGTTTTATTTAATAACTTTACTAATGAAGTAATAAGTGCAATCAACTTTACACAACCATTTAAGAAAGGGGATTACTTATGAAAGACAATGCCGTTGAAGCTACCGCAGAAGTGGTTTCTGAAAGTGTAACCGATACACTTGATCGTGACCAGCGCCTCTATAAGCATGCCAAAAATCATATCCTGACATCAATGGGCATAGGACTTGTTCCATTGCCGTTAGTTGATTTAGTTGCGTTGATAGGCGTGCAGCTTGACATGATCAGGACGATTGCCAAGGAATATGATGTTCCATTCCGGAAGGATATCGGGAAATCTGTTATTACAACATTACTGGGCGGCTTTGTTCCTGTCGCTTTGGGCGGAACCCTGGCCAGCCTGATCAAATGTATTCCTTTGATTGGTCAGACAACAGGGGCCATTACCATGCCTGTAATTTCAGGCGGGGCAACCTATGCGATCTACAAAGTATTTGTACAGCATTTCGAGTCGGGCGGGACATTCCTTGATCTCGACCCGGCCAAGGTAAAAAGTTATTTTGCCGAGCAATTCACTAAAGGGAAAAAGGTGGCTGCTGATTTGAAAAAAGAAGAGCCTGTAAGCACGGCAAATTAATTCGGGGCCGCGTTACATACACCCCTATGGCGCCATAAGAACCGGTGGTTTTTATGGCGCACTAGAAAGTTATTTATTTACAGCGTAATCCATTCATTGGGGAAAGGTCATGATTCTTCAACTGATATATATCGGGTTCTGTTTTCTCATAGCTTTTATTGGCTCGAACAGAAAGTTCGGTTTTTGGGGATATTTTTTATGCAGCCTGTTTTTAACTCCATGCATAGGTGCACTTGTTCTTGTGGCTTCTGATCCTCGACCGAAGCCCCCGAAAAAATGCCCGAAGTGTTCATATTCACTTTCCGGTTCAACCACGCTTACCGATTAATTCAGTGAAATTCTTATGCCCGAAATAAGCGTGCAAGTATATTTTGCCCGTTATGGGTCTCTTCTTTCTGAGAGACTCTTTGGCGAATATCTTGCACTGATTCCCGCAAGAATTTGTTCATCAATACTCCGATATAGGCGCTTTGAGGACCGGCAGGCTACACTTTTTGGAAAGTTGCTGCTGTTGAGGGCGTTACAAAACAATTTCCATGATAACGGGGTTGATAAATTTCACTCTTTGCAAGTATCTCAATATGGCAAGCCATTTATTGAAGGGGGGCCGGAGTTTAATATTTCCCATTCAGAAAATATCGTTGTCCTTGCGTTTGCCGGCAATCAACCAGTAGGAATTGATATTGAAAAGATTCGATCTATCGATATGAATGATTTCTCAAAAGAACTCCCGGAGACAGCAGCACTTTATGAGCACTATGACACTGATCGAGCCAATCAACTTTTTTTTGATTGCTGGACAAAAAAAGAAGCTGTTTTAAAGGCCCGAGGCAAAGGGCTTTTAGCACCATTGCAACAAGTTGCGCTTAATGACGACTCTGCTCTCTTTGAAAATAAAATCTGGTTTATCAAAAAACTATTGATAGAAGAGGGTTATTGCTGCCACGTCGCTACACACATGCCTCTGGAACAGTTTACCGTTGATTATGTGAATTTGATTGCTGGTTTTTAAAACATCATCCAGACCGCTCTATTACTCCATGCATCAAAAAAAGGAGAGCATAAACGCGAATAAGCCGGAATGGATTGATGTGAAATACCGCTTTTATCCGCTTACTGAAGCCATTGTTGTCGGGGTGGTATCTTTCTGTGCCATCAGTTTAACGACATACTTTATCTACGTCCACACTCTCAATGCCCAGAAGGGAGAAATTCGTGAAGGCCTGCTTCGAACGGCCTCGGTGTGTGCTTCGCTTGTCGATGGCGACAGTCATAGCCAGTTCATATCCAGAGATCAGGAAAACTCAGCAGCCTATTTCAATGCGCTGCAACCCCTGAAAAAAACGTTACAGGCAGATTCCACTATAGCTTATGTCTATACCCTGGTCATGAAAAATGACAAGGCTTTTTTTGTGCTTGATCCCACGCCTCCAGGCATTAAAGCCCATAAAGGGATTGAAGCAAAATCGCATATCATGCAACCCTATCCTGAAGCAAGTCAACTCCTCATCAGGGCCTTGAAAGAGCATATCAGAATTGTGGAGCAGGAGCCGTATAAAGACCGGTGGGGTTCCTTTTTAAGCGCTTACATCCCTGTGTATGACACCCGCCACAATTTTGTATGTATTCTTGGTATTGATATACGTGCAGACAATTATTTTGCAAGGCTTGAGCCAATCAAGCGGGCGACAATTCGAGCTATGGTGACTGCCTTTTTTGTCTCTTTTTTAATTGCGGCTCTTGTCTGGTTTATGCGGAATTTTTCAAAAATAATGAACAGCAGTCGCCATAAGATTTACGAGGATTACATTCGCCTGAAAAAAGATGATCATCTATGAAAAATTTAAGCACAGATGAGATTTCATGGTCGGGCAAAGGGTCCAATACATCTATAATAGCCCTGATAGTAAGTGCTTCGGCAACATTTCTTCTTGCTGTTGCAAAGGGCCTGTCAGCAATCATAATTCCCACCACGCTTCAGAACAATGGAACATCAAACACACTGATAGGGCTGATCATGTCCTTTGAAACCATTGCTTCAATATTGATAAGCTGTTTGCTGCCAATGCTTTTGCATCTCATAAGCATGAAAACCGGTTTTATCCTTTCAACAATTTTACGGATACCATCTCTTCTTCTCCTGGCATATAGTTCAAACCCCTTCATTTGGGCATTCGCTGTTTTTCTTAACGGAGTAGGATGCTTTTCTTTTTTGATTTTGCTTCAGACATGGATTGTAGGGCTTAAATTCAAGAGTAACAGGGGTTTGATGGTTGCTCTTAACAGCACAGCTCTCACTCTTGGCCTTGCCATGGGTCCGCTCCTGCTGAAATATTACGGAAATTTAGTACCCCAGATAACAGCTTATATAAAGGATCTTCTTATAGAACAACCCTTTACTCATGAGGTAATATCACACGGAATCAGTACCCGGTTTTATTTTATCCTTATAGCCTTTATAAGCCTTTCAGCCTTGCTGCCAATTGTGACAGGTTTCAAGTTAATCCCTTCTGTCAAATTTAAGGGGAGCGGCGGTATTTGGAAAAGTATCATGCATGCCAAGGGGCCGATGTTTGCCATAGCAATGGCCGGAGCATCTTTTTTTGGAGTCTCTGCTTTCATCACCCTTTATGGGCTTAAAAACCAATTGACACTGCAAGATTCCGCACTTTTACTGACTTGCTTTATGATGGGCTCGCTCTTGCTTGAAGCACCAATGACCTGGGTATCTGATTATATCGACCGTCGTTATATCATTGTAATCGCTGCGTTTCTGAGCATGCTTTGTGCCGTCTATCTGCCCATTGCGATTTATGTGAATTATCAGGCGTTTGTCCTTCTTTTTATTTGGGGTGGGGTTATAGGCTCGATATACTCAACGTCGCTGGCGCTGATTGGAGAAAAATTCAGGGACGATGACCTTGTTGCAGCAAATGCCGGTTACTCACTTATGGAAGCTGCAGGTGGAACGTTGAGCATTCTATTAATCGGTTACACTATGGATGCTTTTGGCTCGGATGGTTTATCCTACGTCATAATGCTATCCAGCATTGTATATTTCTCTTTTGCCCTTACCAGATACAGGGTTGTGTAAGGACGTTGTATGTGCTGAACGGTATTTCGGATGCGGTTAAGCAGAGAGTGTTGATCCTGCTTCAGACTTCCTGAGCCGGAACGCTACAAGCAATCCACCGATACCCATTAGGGCGTAAGTGCCTGGTTCGGGGGCGGAATTCCCGGGGCATAGCCGTAATCTCCTTTATCGGCTGTGATTTGAAACGCAGTAAAATATTCTCCTGATGAAGCGATATAGCCCTTAAAAGCAAGCGTACCGTCTGATGAGTTTGGAACCGTTAACCCTGAATAAGTATAATCATCGTTGTTGGTATACACCGTGATAGTGATTGGCGAGCTACCGTAATTTGGGAGATTGTACTCTGCGATTTCGAAACCAAACATAGTATACTGATGAGGTGCCGTTGCAATATCACCTGTCAGCGGTGTCCATAATAAATTTGCCATGAGAGGGACAGTTGTCGTATACCCGAAAGTACCTGGTCCAATGATCATGTTTTGTCCGGAAGTGTATGTTACGCCACCACGGGAAAACGGGTCACCAGGGAAGCTGTAACCGGCAGGGTCTTGGGCTACACCGCCGTAATCCTGAAAATTTGAATTAAAAGCAATACCACCCTGGGCCTCAAAAAGCGATCTGTCACTATATGTTGTAACGCCTGCAATCGCCGCCCCGGTTGTGGAAAGCACCAACAAGCCAGTCACCAGAAAAGCTGCAAATTTTTTCATACATCCTCCATAATGGGTTTGCCAAAATTATAAAGGGTACATACGAACAACAATCTCAACTGAAGGCTTAACAAACAGTAAAGAACCTGTAACGTTCGATTACTCTGCTTGGTATGATCATAAGGGGGGGGAGTCAAAAAAAAAGCCTGATTGCATATGTCACTTCAACAACCATCACTATCCAATCATTGATCATAAGGAAATATATAAATAATAAATAGGATATATATAAAAAGTATATCAATTTACTTTGGAAGAAGTATTGTGATTTTTAAATTTTGAGGTAGAATTCAGTTATGGGTGCGCTATTCGAAGAGCGCTGTTCTAGTCCATTATCAGAATTACAGGCATTCAGGCTTGTCATTTCGATGCCACATCTTTTCATGCTCATTCAGTAGGCAGTTTCCACAGTTCTCATATTTTAAGTCGGACATGTTTATTGACTGCGACTTCTCAGGTCTCTGACGCAACAGCATGATAAGCGTTATTGTGATCTGATAATTTCTGACCACCATCGAGGTGATAGAATGAAGACAGGGATCAAACTTGCGAGTCTTGCTCTTTTCACTGTATTTACAGGAACAACCCTTTTTGGCGCCGATCATATTCCCGATGCCGGCACTATTTATAGGGAACTGCAGCCGCAACGGCAACTCCCTCCGCAACAATTGCAGCCTGAGCCACCCAAAGATGAAACGCCGTTCACTGAAACCCGAGGTGTAAGGGTATTAGTGAAAGGATTCATATTCAAGGGATACGAATCCATTTCGAAAGAATCCGAACTCCAGGCTCTTGTTGCTGATGCGACAGGCAAAGAGCTATCCGTCGGGGAACTCAAGGCGCTGACCCAACAAGTGACAGCATATCTCAAGAAGAAGGGATGGTTCCTCTCAAGAGCCTATCTACCCGATCAGGATGTTTCCACCGGCGTTATCGAAATAAGGATTGTTCAGGGCCGAAGTGATGGTTCCATTTTGTTCAAAAGGGATCAATCGGTCAGAATCAATGAGAACGCCCTGACCAGTATCGGCCAGAATGGTGTTCAGCCGGATACACCGCTGAACGAGCCGTTGCTCAAACGAGCACTCCTGCTCATGAATGAACTGCCCGGTGTCAATGCGATAGCATCACTCTCTCCCGGCACCTTGCCGGGCACAAGCAATGTCGAGATCGAGGTTACAGAAGGCCCTCTCTTTTCAGGCTCCCTTTGGTATGACAACAATGGCAACCGCTATACCGGATCATCGAGGGGCAACACTATGCTGTTCATCAATGACCCGTTCCATTACGGAGACCAGCTCTCTTTGGCACTTACCGACGCTCAAGGGCTCTGCCAGGGCCATGTGCGTTACAGCTTTCCTCTTGCGTCCAGCGGACTCAAAGGAAATGTCGCTTATACGGGTATTCATTACAAAATCGTTGAAGGCGATATGGCCGCCAGCAATTTTTCCGGTTACACCGACGGTATCGACTTGAGCCTTAGCTATCCTTTACTCCGAAGCCGCACAGCAAACGTTACCTCAACGATCGGCTACTACTACAGGAGTCTTGTCGACAGGCTGGCTGATGTCGGTTATAGTGACAAACATTCAAACAGTGGCAACATCGGCATGTCAGGCGACCGGTATGACGCTCTTTTCGGCGGGGGTTATACCTCGTGGAATATCGCGGCGGTTATGGGCGGATTGCATCAATCCGATCCCGGCTCTCTTGCCGATGCCACTCTGAACCAGACAGAAGGGGGCTTTACGCACTTCAACGCTGGGATGGCCCGTCTGCAGCATGTTTCTGACGGGATAACATTCAACCTTTCCTGGACGGGGCAGATGGCGTTGCAGAACCTGGACACCAGCGAAAAGTTTGCGTTAGGCGGCCCTTATGGTGTTCGTGCTTATCCGGCAGGAGAGGCATTCGGAGATCAGGGCCAGATATTCAATGCAGATGTGCGCTATACCCTGCCGCTTCCGGCATCATGGGGAGCCTTCCAGCTCGATGGACTCATTGACGCAGGTCAGATCACGCTGCAAAAGCATCAGACAGCAAGTTTAAACACGTCCACCGATCTCAATACTTACTGGCTTGCGGGTGCCGGTATGGGACTCAACTATGCGTTCGGGAGGAAGGTAAGTATCAGGACAATCTGGGCACATGTGATCGGCGATAATCCCGGTCGCAGTATAGCCGGCAATAATGCCGATGGCAAAGACGACAAAAGCCGATGCTGGCTGCAGGCTCAACTGTTTTTCTGAAAATGGGAGATCTATGGTTTGAGTAGTAAAAGAGGATAAGTGCAGTTCAAGAATAACTGTTTCAAACAATCTAATCGCACTGCTATGAACAAGGTATTCAGGATTATCGGATCAAAAAAAAGAAGAGTAAGAGGGTGGCCTGTGCTCAGGGTGGGTGTCCTGATTACTGCGGCATTCCTTGCGACGACGGGAACGGCTTTTTCAGTTGGAGTGTACATTGATCCTGCCAATGAACTCCCGACCGGGTGGCAGTTGACATCGGGCGGTGGAAGTACTAAAACTGTAGGAAACAAGATGACGATCACCCAGACATCCCCTCAGATGATCGCCAACTGGAACACCTTCAACATCGGATCAAGCGCAGGCGTCACCTTCAAGCAGCCGAATGCCAGTGCAACAGCCCTGAACAGGATCAGTGATCTCAACCCAAGCCGGATTATGGGCTCGCTCTCCTCGAACGGGACCGTTTTTCTGCTCAACCAGTCGGGGATAATTTTTGGATCAACAGCACAGGTCAATGTCGGCGGCCTTGTCGCCTCATCGTTCAACATGGCCGACAGCGACTTCCTTGCCGGCAAATACAACTTCAGCAATCCTGGGAATGCAGGAAATATTGAGAATGATGGCGGCATTACAGCTGCTCAGAAAGGCATTGTCGCCCTCATTGCTCCGAAAGTCACCAATACGGGCACGATTACTGCGAACTCCGGATCTGTTCTGGAGGCAGCCGGCTACAAGGTGTCACTCACCTTTAACGGTGACGGCCAGATCAACTATACGGTTGATCAAGGCATAGCAAACGCCCTCGCCGAGAATAGCGGCAAGATCACCGCTAAGGGCGGTACGGTGGTCTTGACCGCAGAAGCGGTAGATGCGATTCAAAAAGCGGTGGTCAATAACACTGGCATCATCGAGGCAAGTACGCTTCAATCGATGGTTCCCTCGCTTGCAAAGAGCGGAAAAATCCTGCTGCTGTCCGACAAGACGTATGGTACGACCAACGTAGGCGGAACGCTGAATGCTTCAGCTCCCAATGGCGGAAACGGTGGATTGATAGAGAGCTCTGGAGCAACGGTGAACATCAGCAACACAGCGGCCATCACGACGGCTGCCCCAAAAGGAAAGACCGGCACATGGGTAATTGATCCGGCGAGTTTCACTGTCTCTGCTTCAGGTGGAGATATGACGCCCTTGCAGCTCTCAAATGGCCTTGTTAACAATAACGTTATCATCAAAAATAGCAGTAATGGTGGCGGCATTACCATCAATAATGATCTCAGTTGGGGATCACTAAACAACATTGACCTGGTTTCTTTAGGCAATATCAATGTCAACGCCAATCTCACGGCACCTTCCGGGAGTCTGACTCTTGAATATGGCCAGGGAGCTCCTGCTGCCGGCAATACCTCGCAATACAGCCTTGCAGCCGGTAAATCGATCAATCTCTCTGCAGGGCCAAATTTCGGCACAAGGCTTGGCTCAGACGGCTCTCTCTTCTCCTATCAGGTCATCACCTCACTTGCCGACTTGCAGAACATCAATAATAACCTGAATAAAAACTATGCCATCGGCAGCAACATCGACGCCACACCCACGGCAGGATGGAATGGCTCCCAAGGGTTTACGCCTATTGGGATTCCTTCCGCAGGGTTCAACGCTGTGTTCGATGGCCTTGGTCATACAGTAAACGGACTGGTAATCAAACGTCCATCTCAGGATTACGTTGGTCTATTTGGGCTGATTGGAGGCACTATTCGAAACATATCGCTTACAAACGAATCTATTGCAGGCAATGTATACGTCGGAGGATTAGTTGGGCTTAAAAATGGTGGTACCATTAGCAACAGCAAAACCTCTGGACCGGTGACTGGCAATTACGAAGTCGGCGGCCTGACGGGGCATAATGATGGTACCATTAGTAACAGCACTGCCTCTGGACCGGTGACTGGCAATTACGAGGTCGGTGGCCTGGCGGGGCATAATGATGGTGCCATTAGTAACAGCTCAGCATCTGGAACAGTGACTGGTACTAACAATGTTGGCGGCCTGGTGGGGTATAATAATGGGTTCATTGAAAACAGCACTGGCTCTGGAGCAGTGAGTGGCTCTGGTCTTAATGTCGGCGGTTTGGTTGGGGGCAATATGAATACCATTCAGAGCAGCACTGCCTCGGGACAGGTGACTGGGAATTACGAAGTCGGTGCGCTGGCGGGGCATAATGATGGTGCCATTAGTAACAGCTCAGCATCTGGAACAGCGAGTGGCACTAACAATGTTGGCGGCCTGGTGGGCTATAATAATGGGTTCATTGAAAACAGCAATGGCTTTGGAGCAGTGAGTGGCTCTGGTCTTTATGTCGGCGGTTTGGTTGGGGACAATGTGAGTACCATTCAGAGCAGCACTGCCTCGGGACAGGTGACTGGGAATTACGAAGTTGGTGGCCTGGCGGGACATAATGATGGTTTCATACAAAACAGTTCAGCATCTGGAACAGTGAGTGGCACTAGCAATGTTGGCGGCCTGGTGGGCTATAATAATGGGACTATTGAATACATCACAGCCTCGGGAACGGTAACTGGCACTCTTGGAGTCGGCGGCCTGGTGGGTTTGAATGGCGGTACCATTAGCAACAGCACAGCCTCGGGAATAGTGATTGGCTCTGTTAACCGTGTCGGCGGTTTGGTTGGGGACAATGGTGGTAACATAAATAGTAGCACAGCCTCTGGAGATGTAACAGGTTTTGATTTTGTCGGCGGCCTGGTGGGGTATAATACTGGCAACGTTAACAGCAGCACAGCCTCGGGAACGGTAAGTGGCTCTGGTGTTCATGTCGGCCTCCAGATAGGATATCCCAAGTATCCTTAAGTGTATCCTGATGCTAATCCCGACGCGTTAATTATCAGGATTTTGTCCTTCTTTTTATTTGGGGTGGGGTTATAGGGTGTATATTTACCTTTTGTGTATACCCTTTGTAGGGTTAAGGTGAATATGCACTTCAAACCATGATGCACACGAAGATTGTTTATGACTCCACTCCTTGAAATAAAGAATCTATCCTTTGCCTATGAGGGGTCAACAGCACTTGTTTTTGATCGTCTGAATATAGCAGTGCAGGAAGGGGAGTTTATTCTGGTGAAAGGTCCTTCAGGATCAGGTAAATCCACACTGCTGCGTTTGATATGCCGGCTGAACCAGCCTCAGGGAGGGTCAATTCTTTTTCAGGGGAATGACATAACCTCCATTGCTCCGGCTAAGCTTCGGAGCGCTGTCAGCTATGTTGCCCAGATACCTCAGATGATCGATGCTACGGTTGAAGAAAACCTGCTTCTGCCGTTTTCTTTTGCTGTCAATTCAGCGAAACCCCGGCCCGGCAGGGAAGAGTTGAGAGCAATGCTGAGTAAGTTTTACCTTGCTGATGTCACCCCTGATCAATCCGCCATGAAGCTTTCGATCGGACAGAAACAGCGCCTGGCAATTATGAGAGCCCTCTTGCAGGAACCCCTTGTCCTCTTGCTTGATGAACCTACATCCGCTCTTGACCAGGAGAGTGCAAAAATGGTTTTTTCCATTATGGAGCGGCTGAACACTGAAGGGCGTAAGACGTTAATAACGGTTACTCACATTGATTACAACCCGGAAACTGTAAAGCCTCTTACCTATACTCTTGCTAATAGATCACTCCATCTGCGATGAATCAGATCATTACTATTTCATCGAGTCAACTGCTTCTGGCTCTGGTATTCATTCTCATTGCCCAGGCGAGTTCCTTTATCTACCATCTCGGTCTTAACCGTGATATCACTATTGGCACAATCAGGACATTTGCCCAGCTTTTTTTGATGGGATATGTTCTGACCTTTATTTTGAAAACTTCCAACCCGTTTCTGGTCATAAGTGTTTTCATGGTGATGGTTGTCTCTGCCATGTTTATTATTAAAGGGAGGGTGAAGGAAAAGCAGATTCCCTATATCATCCCGACATTTCTGACCATGCTTGTCAGTTATCTGGCAACAGCGATTTTTGTTTCCGGACTGGTTGTCGGCATTACGCCATGGTGGGAACCCCGCTACTTCATTCCCGCGGGAGGTATGGTGATAGGAAACTCTATGTCGGCACTTGCAATCTCTCTTGAACGGCTGTTCAGGGATATGCGCCAACAGAAAGAGCTCGTTGAAATGAAGCTCTCTCTTGGGGCCAACTACCGCGAAGCGAGCCTCGATATATTCAAAAATGCTGTTAGTGCAGGTATGATTCCGTCAATCAATGCAATGATGGGTGTCGGCCTTGTTTTTATTCCGGGCATGATGTCGGGCCAGATTCTTGCCGGAACTGATCCGCTTATCGCCATTCGCTATCAGATAGTTGTTATGCTGATGCTGGTTGGTTCAACTGCAGTCAGTTCCGTGGTTGTCATGCTTTTTGTAAGGCGCCGCTGTTTCGGCAGCGCCGAAGAGGTGTTAGTTACCCCCCGATGATTGTGCAGATGGCCGTGAAGCCATAAAAACTCCAATTCCGGCAATCATCATAATAAAACAAAGCACTTGGCCCATAGAGAAGTTCAGGAAGACAAATCCGAGCTGGGCATCCGGTTCGCGGAAGTATTCGATAAAAAATCGGACAAAACCGTAACCGAAGAGGTAACTGGCTGAAAGAAATCCGGAAAATGGAGATTTCCTGCGAAGAAGCCAGAGGAAAATAAAGAGTATGATTCCTTCAAAAAATGCTTCATAGAGCTGTGAAGGATGGCGAAGCTGATGAGTCGGAGCGAGAGGGAAATACATGCCGAACGCTGAATCAGTCACACGGCCATAAAGTTCGCCATTGATGAAGTTACCAAGACGACCAAAGGTATAGCCAAGTGGAACTGCTGGAATAAAGAGGTCAAATGTTTCAAAAAAAACCGCTTTTCTTGAGCGTGTAAAGGCAAATACGGCAATGATGACTCCGACGACCGCTCCATGGTAGGACATGCCGGTTATTCCGGCGAAACGACACCCTCCGGGAGCGGAAACCCAGGGAAGGATACTGCCGAGTGGGTCAGCCAGAAAATCACTCAGTCCATAAAAAAGGATATAACCCAGACGCCCGCCTGCTACCACTCCGACCATAATCCAGGTTAGGGCATCGCCGATAAAGGAGCGCTCGACAGAGAGCTTTTCAGATTGGACTCTATAACGGGTAAGGAGATAGACTATGGTAAACGCTACGATGTACATCATCCCATACCATCGAAGAGCAAAAGAGCCAGCAGAAAAGATCACAGGATTCATTTGTGACGGCAAATTCTGCCATGAAGACAAAAAATCACTCATAAAGGTCGCTTTTTTGATGATTTGAACGTATAAAAAATCATAGTGGCTTGGAACAAATTAAAAAATAGTTAACTTAAAATCTTGCGCATTTCCGTGCAACGTTTTTCTACCCATTAACATACAAACATCCTTACAGTATGGCTAAAATACTTGAAGGGCCGGCCATGAAGCTATTCAACAAGTGGGGCATTCCCGTGCCTAATTATGTTGTTATCATGGATCCCAACCGCCTTGAACAGCTTGGAGAAGCTAATAAATGGTTGAGAGAATCAAAACTCGTTGTTAAAGCACATGAAGCTATCGGCGGACGATTCAAGTTGGGACTGGTTAAACTTGGACTGAACCTCGATCAGGCTCTTGCTGCAGCAAAAGAGATGATTGGACGCGAAATCGGCACATCCGTTGTCCGTCAGGTAATTGTTGCTGAAATGCTTGATCATGACGAGGAATATTATGTTTCCATTGCCGGAAGTCGCGACGGTGCCGAACTTCTTTTTTCCAACAAGGGTGGAGTGGATATCGAAGATAACTGGGATACTGTTAAACGGCTCTTCATTCCGCTTGATGAAACTCCAAGTATTGAACGCATTACCGAAGCAGCACTCGAAGCTGGATTTGTAGGGGAAATCGCTGAACGCGTTGCGAAAATCGCATCAAGGCTTATTCTCTGTTTTGATAACGAAGATGCACAGTCGATAGAGATCAATCCGTTGGTCATTCGCAAGAGTGATATGCGCTTTGCAGCTCTTGATGCTGTCATGAACGTTGATTGGGATGCCAGGTTCCGTCATGCCGACTGGGATTTTAAACCTGTTTCTGAAATCGGGCGTCCTTTTACCGAAGCTGAACAGCAGATCATGGATATCGATGCCCGTATTAAGGGTTCGGTCAAGCTTGTTGAAGTTCCGGGCGGCAACATAGCCCTGCTTACTGCCGGCGGCGGTGCTTCCGTATTTTATTCTGATGCTGTGGTGGCAAGAGGTGGCTCAATAGCTAATTATGCTGAATATTCCGGTGATCCTCCAGACTGGGCAGTTGAAGCATTGACGGAAACCATATGCAGGCTTCCTAACATCAAGCATATTATTGTTGGTGGAGCCATTGCCAATTTTACAGATGTTAAAGCGACATTCAACGGGATTATCAATGGATTCCGGGAAAGCAAATCTAAAGGGTTCCTTGAAAATGTGAAAATCTGGGTACGACGTGGCGGGCCAAATGAAAATCAGGGCCTTGCGTCTATGAAAAAGCTGCAGGAAGAGGGATTTGACATTCATGTCTACGATCGCAGCATGCCTATGACCGATATCGTCGACCTTGCCATGAATTCATAAGGGCGACTGGGTATCACACATGAACCCCAAGAGAAACTATCTAACTTAAACCGGAAAGAATCGTGAGTATTTTAGCAAATAGGGATACACGAGCGGTCATCATTGGCGGTGTTGCCGGCGTAAATGCGGCAAAGCGGATGGCTCAGTTCGACTTTCTGATCAACAGACCCCTGACTGTAGAGGCTTTTGTTTATCCACCGGAAGAAGGTCAGCAGAAAGAGATTTACCGGGGCGGTGAGCTGAACAATGTTACCGTTTATGCCTCGCTCCAGAAGGCGCTCGATGAAAACCCGCAAATCAATACTGCGCTTATCTATATAGGCGCATCAAGGGCGTTTCAGTCCGCCAAAGAAGCGCTTGATTCCAAAGGCATCAAGCTGGTAACGATGATTACCGAAGGTGTTCCTGAAAAGGATGCCAAGCGCTTACGCAAGTATGCACTTGAAAAAGGCAAAATTTTCAACGGACCATCCTCAATCGGCATTATGTCGGCAGGGGAGTGTCGTCTCGGCGTTATTGGCGGTGAGTATAAAAACCTGAAACTTTGTAATCTCTATCGCTCAGGTTCGTTCGGCGTTATTACCAAATCTGGCGGTCTATCCAATGAAGCCATGTGGCTTTGTGCACAGAACGGCAATGGCATTACCTCTGCAGTAGCTATCGGAGGAGATTCCTACCCCGGTACGGACTTTGTCACCTATCTTCAGATGTTCGAAAACGATCCTGAAACAAAGGCTGTCGTTATTGTCGGTGAAGTCGGCGGTACGCTTGAGGAAGAGGCTGCAGAATGGTTAAGTGCCGAAAAACGGCGGATCAAGGTTATCGCAGCTATTGGTGGTACATGCCAGGATGTTTTGCCGCAAGGGATGAAATTCGGCCATGCAGGTGCAAAGGAAGGCAAAAAAGGCCTTGGTTCCGCACGCTCTAAAATAAACGCTCTTCGTGAAGCCGGCGCATATGTGCCTGATACATTCGGTGGGCTGAGCAAGGCAATCAAGCAGGTTTACCTTGAGCTTCAGGCATCAGGCATTATCAAGCCGGAGCCGGAAATTGACGAGAAGCTGCTCCCGGATCTTCCACCGAGTGTTCAGGAAATCATGAAGCAGGGCGAGGTCATTGTAGAGCCCCTGATTCGTACCACCATTTCCGACGATCGTGGAGAAGAACCACGTTATGTTGGCTATGCCGCTTCTGAACTTTGTGAGAAAGGTTATGGAATCGAGGATGTTATCGCTCTGTTGTGGAACAAAAAACTTCCTACCAGAGAAGAGTCTGAAATCATCAAGCGCATTATCATGATTTCAGCCGATCACGGCCCTGCAGTTTCTGGTGCTTTCGGCGCCATTATTGCAGCCTGCGCCGGCATCGATCTTCCACAGGCCGTTTCTGCAGGTATGACCATGATAGGCCCGAGATTTGGCGGTGCTGTTACAAACGCCGGTAAATTTTTCAAGTATGGCGTAAAGGAGTATCCTAACGACATTCCGGGATTTCTTTCATGGATGAAGCAGAACCACGGACCTGTTCCCGGTATTGGACACAGGGTGAAGAGTTTGAAAAACCCTGACAAGCGGGTTAAATATCTGGTGGAATATGTAAAAAACCAGACAACGCTTCATACACCGTGTCTTGATTACGCACTTGAGGTTGAAAAGATCACCACTTCCAAAAAGGACAATCTTATCCTTAATGTTGATGGAACGATCGGCTGTATCCTTGTCGACCTTGATTTCCCCGAATACTCACTAAACGGCTTCTTCGTTCTGGCGCGTACGATTGGTATGATTGGTCACTGGATTGATCAGAACAATCAGAATGCACGTTTGATCAGACTGTACGATTACCTGATCAACTATGCCGTTAAAGAAGAACGTGAAGTGCCGGAGAAAAAGTAGATAGTCCGGGACAGGATCGGTCACGATTAAAACGCTAAAAAAAGGCAGGAGCCAAAATTCCTGCCTTTTTTTTTAAAACTCTCGCGATAATAATCAGGATTAATGCAAATGCGGAGAGCTACTTAATAGCCTTTATTTTAAGTACATAGGTAGAATCTATACGATAAAGGTGCTTTTATTTTAAAAAAATAATGGGCTTTTAAGTATTTAGTATTTTGTAACGACCGATAATTACGTTAAACTTGGCAATCAAATCAGCCAATGGTTGGCTGATGGTTACTCAAGTGATTTGTGCTTTGATTACTTGACTGAATCTCTTTCTATCAATGCACACGTTTACTGAGATTAAACAATGAATATTTACATCGGCAATTTGGCTTACACCGTTACAGAAGATGATCTTCGTGATGCTTTCTCTGAATTTGGAGAGGTAGCAAACGCAAGCATCATCAACGATAAATTTTCAGGCCGTTCAAAGGGCTTTGGATTTGTTGAAATGCCTAAGGACAGCGAAGCAAGTGAAGCTATTGAATCACTGAATGGCAAAGAACTCAATGGCCGTACTGTTACGGTTAATGAAGCTAAGCCACGTGAAGAAAGAGCACCAAGAAGAGATCGTTACTAAGATTCTCGATTTTTTTTCAAAGCCAGACAGAATGCAAGTTTTGTCTGGCTTTTTTTATTTATGCCTGACGGTTATCGATTGATCAGCTTCATCATGCTTTCAGGGTAACGCTCACCGGCCACAGCGCCCTTTGGTAAAGCGTCACTGATTTCAAGCATTTCCAGGTCGCTGATTACAATAGATCCGGCTGCGATATTCTCTTCAAGGTAATGCCGCCGCTTGGTGCCGGGAATCGGCACAATATCATCTCCCTGCGCAAGAACCCATCCAAGTGCAAGCTGTCCGGCAGTAACACCCTTTTTCTTTGCAATTTCTTTGAGGCGTGCTACCAATGCAAGGTTTTTAGTGAAGTTATCGCCCTGAAAGCGGGGAGAGTTTCGACGGTAATCATCAATCGCAAAATCATCAGGACTTTTCAACTGCCCGGTAAGAAAGCCTCTTCCGAGTGGACTGTATGATACAAAGCCGATGCCAAGTTCACGGAGCACCGGCAGCACCTCATCTTCCGGTTCCCGACTCCAAAGAGAATATTCGCTCTGCACAGCGCTTATTGGGTGGACAGCATGTGCTCGTCTTATTGTCGTGACGGATGCCTCTGAGAGCCCTATATACCTTATTTTTCCAGCCGTGACCAGATCTGCCATAGCTCCAACAGTCTCTTCAATTGCCACCTCAGTATCAACCCTGTGTTGGTAATAGAGGTCAATGTGGTTGACTGCCAACCGCTTCAACGAAGCGTCACAGGCCGAGCGTACATATTCCGGTCTTCCGCTGATCCCTGTGATTGGTGCCCATCCGCCATTTTCAGACGGAGAGTTTCGCATGATCCCGAACTTGGTGGCGACAACAACCTCGTCGCGACGCCCTTTGATAGCCTTGCTTATCAGCTCTTCATTGGTAAACGGTCCATACATGTCGGAGGTATCCAGAAAGTTTACCCCCAACTCAAGAGCACGATGGATAGTAGCAATTGATTCTGCCTCGTTTCGTTGACCATAAAAATCAGACATGCCCATGCACCCTAATCCCTGGGCAGATACCGTTAATCCTTGAGAGCCTAATATTCGCTGTTTCATAGTAATAGTTTTCGTTTTTTTCACGTTATTGCCGTTGATTTAAGAGCGGTAATACTGTAATCAGTATGATGACAATGAAAGTCGCTTCTTTAAAGAAGAGCTTTTTTATTATATAGACTGTCACGTAAATGATAAATCCCTCTCAGCATACCCTGTAGCAAGCTGAAACTGTTATATTGATACGTAAAATATTTGCTGTATGTTGTGCGTGGTAATTAAAGACCCGATGAATGGTTGGTGAGAAGATGTTTACTGAAAAGGGCCGCTGCCTAGGAGTTCGTCCCCTTACGAATATAAATTGAAAATATACATGCGTAAAAAGATATTGTTTCTGAAAAAATATTTGAAAAACCCGCAAACGGTCGGGTCAGTCATACCCTCTTCAGTGTTTTTGGGAAAAGCTATTTACGAATCAGTTAAAGAGTTAGATGTGGCGACTGTCATTGAAATCGGTGCTGGCACAGGCGCTTTAACACAGCATATAGCCAGTTTAAACCCCGTATTAGTTGAAATTGACACGGAATTCTGTGCCTTGCTGAAACAAAAATATCCTCATTTAAATGTTGTCAATTCCTGCGCATTGGAGCAGCTTAAAAAGATTAATGAGCGGGTAGGCCTGGTTGTATCAATTCCTCTCATTAACAATCCATTCAAATTATCATTTATTCCTCTGTTAAATGATCTCTACAGCAAGGGATTATTAAAATGGTGCGTTATATTTACTTATGGGTTGACTGATCCTTTAGGGGAGGTAAATTTTGAAAGTAAAAAACGGAAGCGATTTGTTCTGCAGAATATTCCACCCGCTCATGTTTGGGTTTACTCATAACCAGTATTACGGGTTATAACCTCTTTACTCTTTGCAAGTAAAACACCACCTTTTCTGACAGGCGGCAGTCGGCCTAAAGAGAGAGAACAGTTTTGATGTTCCGGTATAACAATAGTCCATATAGTCAAAACATGTTAAAAAAAAGTCTGCTTTTTCTTGCCATTGTCGCAGGGTGTGCTTTTACGGTTGTTGCCAGAACTGCGGCCCCCTCATTACCAATCAAAGCCAGCGCAACACTCAAACCTACCGCTGTTGAGGATGAGGCCTGTAAATATATTTCCCAATATTTACAGCACAGCCATTACAGGAAGGTATCGGTTAATGACTCTCTCTCTACAGAGATATTCAATCGTTATATCGATAATCTTGATGCCAGCAGAAGCTATTTTCTGGCAAGCGATATCGAAAGTCTGAGAAAAGAATATGGAAAGAAGATAGATGATGACTTCCTTGCCGGCCAGGCAGAGGCAGGATTCGCCATATATAACCGCTTTCTCACTCGGGCAAAAGAAAGAATGCTCTTTATGAGGGCAGCAATTGATACAGTTCATTTTAATTTTGCAGCACCCGATACGCTTGCGTTGGAACCTAAGGGGGGGAAATGGCTTTCAACCCAAACCCAACTGACGGATCGCTGGAAAAAAGAGCTGAAATATCAATGGCTTAACCTGAAATACTCCGGAGAAAGTAAAAAAGCCATTCGCAGTGCCCTTGTCAAAAGCTTTAAGAGCCGCCTTAACGTTCTGAACCATCAGAAGCCTGATGATGCTTTTCAGGCCTATATCAATGCGTTGACAACATCATTTGATCCTCATACAAGCTATTTCTCACCCGAGGAGTATGAAAACTTCCAGATTGACATGAGTCGTTCTCTTGAAGGAATAGGAGCTAAACTGCAGACTGAGGCTGAATATACCGTAGTTAATGAGGTCATTCCCGGTGGCCCTGCATTCAAAAGCAATCTTTTAAGAAAAGGTGATAAAATTGTTGGCGTCGGACAGGGTAAAACAGCAGAGATTGTTGATGTCATAGGATGGAGAATCAATGATGTTGTCAAACGTATCCGTGGGAAAAAAGGCACTATAGTCAGACTGAAAATTATTCCATCAAGTCAGGCTGGCCTTGGTCCGGTAAAAATCATTCAACTCCTGCGCGACAAGGTTGATCTGCAGGAACAGGCGGCAAAGAAAGCAATCATTCAAGAGGGTGGGAAGAAAATCGGTATTATTACCATACCATCATTTTACCTCGACTTCGATGGCCAGCAAAAAAAGAGTAGTAATTACGCAAGCACCAGCCGTGATGTAAGCCGCATTCTTAATGAATTGAAGGCCGAGCATGTTGACGGTATAGTTATCGATGTTAGAAATAACGGCGGAGGATCACTCGAAGAGGCCGTCAAGGTCACCGGACTCTTCATACCAAGCGGACCTGTGGTACAGATAAGTAACTCAGCTGGAGCCAATTCAGTACTTAATGATCAGGACACCCGACAGCAATATAGCGGCACCCTTGCCATCCTTGTCAACCGATACAGTGCGTCAGCTTCTGAAATATTTGCTGCTGCAATCCAGGATTACGGTCGTGGTGTTATCATAGGAGAGAGAACGTTTGGAAAGGGGACCGTTCAAAGCATCATAAAAATAGTACGTCCGATAACCTTCTTTGAAAAGTCCCCTGAGCTTGGGGAGATAAAACTCACCATTGCAAAGTTTTACCGGATATCGGGAGGCAGCACACAGCACAAGGGCGTTGTGCCCGACATTACCATGCCTTCCATGATCGATACTGCAACTATTGGAGAGGATACCTATACCAGCAGTCTGCCCTGGAGTACGATAACCTCGACTCTCTATCATCCAACTGCGGAGGTCACTCTTGAAAAAATAAACAAGCTCCGTGAAAAAGAAGCAGAACGGGCATCTAAAAACACTCTCTATCAGACCTATCTGCAGGATTTGAAAACACTTGACCATATCCGCAATAAAAAGGCAGTATCACTTCAGGACACAGCGTTTAAATCTGAAATAGAAACCATTAAAAAGATTGAAAAGCAATGGGTTCCCGATCAGAATGCGGCAAAGGGTCTAACCAGGGATGTTCTGCTCAATGAAGCTGCAGGAGTAGTTGCCGATCTCACAACATTGTAAAGCAGGGGAGTGTGGTTGCCGACTTTATGGATAAAGGAGTACTGCAGTAAAATATGTTTTGTTTTAGAGTTTGTTTCAATTGTATATTTTGGAAGTACTGAAAAGAGTTCTTGATTAATTAACGAGAGGGGATTGATATATGTTTGGATTGGGAGGACAGGAATTACTGCTTATTCTCTTTGTTGTGCTGCTGTTTTTCGGCCCTCAGAAATTGCCCGAACTCATGCGAGGCCTCGGCAAAGGCATGAAGGAGTTTAAAAAGGCGCAAGCTGACCTTGAAGATGAATTCCATAAAGCTGTGGAGGCGCCTGAGCCCCCTAAAAAACCTTTAGAGACAACCGCAGAAAAGAGTGAAGAAAAAGATACAGTATCTAACAAGTGATTCGCATGTACATAAACAGCATTAATAAAAATGAGGCAAGATATTTATGAAAACTACACTGGCTAAACTAATTGCGTTTTTTCTTTTTTTCAGCACCCTGTCGGGATGCGGCTACAATAGCATTCAGCAGAATGAAGAGGCGGTTAACCGCTCCTGGGGTGATCTTGAGTCTCAGTTGCAGCGCAGGGCTGATCTCGTACCTAACCTGGTAGCTACAGTCAAAGGTGCAGCAAATTTTGAAAAAGAGACCTTGACCGCAGTTATTGATGCAAGATCAAAAGCTACAGGCATTCAGCTTACTCCGGCAATGCTCAGTGACCCTGCAGCAATGACAAAATTCCGTGAAGCACAGGGTAATCTATCATCAACGCTTTCACGCCTTATGGTAACGGTCGAACGCTATCCTGAACTCAAGGCAACCCAGAACTTCAGGGACCTGCAGAATCAGCTTGAGGGAACAGAGAACCGTATCAGCGTGGCACGCCAGAGATATAATGGAACTGCAGAAACTTTTAATTTTTCAATCAGACAGTTTCCTAACTCTCTTACAAACTCACTGATTCTTAAGTTGAAACCAAAAGAGTATTATAAGGCTGATGCAGCGGCTAAAGTTGTACCGGGGGTAAAATTCTGATCAGGAAAAGTATCATAACACGAGTAGCGGGTAGAGGGTCGTGGGCAGTTTCCACGATCCTCCTTGTCGCCGTACTGCAATTCATGACGTTAAGCAATGTCTTTGCAGCACTTCCTGTGCCCGCCCTTACTGGACGGGTAAATGATTATGCCGGAATGATTTCTGCGCCTGTCAAGGCTGAGCTTGAAGCAAAGATCAAGCAGTTTGAAACAGCTGAGTCCACGCAGATTGTTATTCTTACCGTTCCATCGCTTAAGGGCGACGTAATAGAAGATTTCTCTATTCGCGTAGTCGAGGCATGGAAAATAGGTCAGAAAGGCAAAGATAACGGAGTTCTGCTCATTGTCTCGAAAGATGACCATAAGGTGCGCATTGAGGTAGGCTTTGGCCTCGAAGGCAAACTGACAGATCTTGTTTCAGGACATATCACAAGGAATGAGATTGTTCCTGCTTTTAAAGCCGGTCAGTTTGATGCAGGGTTCACTAAAGGCGTTACGGCAATTATTGCAGCCGTTCATGGGGAATACAAGGGAACGCCAAAAGCAGGACGTAAGGGGGATTCTCCTTCAATGCCTTTGCTTGGAATCATCTTCCTGGTGATCTTTTTTATTTTTCAGATTTTCCGCAGATTTTTCGGCGGTGGTATTGGTGGAAGGTCCTTCGGCGGAGGCACTGGTTTTGGCGGAGGCGGAGGCGGCAACGACGACAGTTTCAGTGGAGGCGGCGGAAGCTTCGGCGGTGGCGGTTCTTCAGACGATTGGTAGAAGCACAATCGCACCAATTGCATCAAGAATTTCAGGAGAAGGATCCATTAAACCTTCTCCTTTCTTTTGTACATCATTTGTTGTATAATATATATTATGTAAACTAGCTAATTAATACAGAACTATTTTTATGAATTAATTCCCTGTTAACCGCTCTTTTCGGCTTCCATGTCCAGGAAGGAACGAAACATTACATCCCCAGAAACGCTTTCTTGACATCCTGGTTATTCAGAAGATCTTCCCCTGTTCCTGTGAGCACAATAGAGCCGATTTCGATAACGTATCCTTTGTTGCTGATACTCAGTGACTGATAGACATTCTGTTCGACAAGAAGCACGGTAACGCCGCTTTTGTTTATGCTTTGAATTGCGCCGAACACCACCTCGGTGAACAAAGGCGACAAGCCAAGACTTGGTTCATCAAGAAGAAGCAGTTTCGGATTGCCCATCAGTCCTCTCCCGATGGCAAGCATCTGCTGTTCTCCGCCAGACATTGTCCCTCCAAGCTGACTGCGGCGATCAGCAAGTTTTGGAAACAAGGCAAAAACCTGCTCCATGTTCTTTTTCCGATCTTTTGGATGGAGATAACCTCCCATAATGAGGTTTTCAGTAACACTCATTTCAGGAAAAATTTTCCGGCCTTCAGGGACATGTATAATTCCACGATGCACTATCGTATGCGCAGCAAGAGTATGAAGTGATTCGTTGTTGTACGTGATTGTACCTTTTGACTTTATCAGACCTGAAATTGCCTTGAGCAGCGTCGACTTTCCTGCGCCGTTACTGCCTACAACTGAAACTATCTCACCTTGGGCAATAGTGATGTTGATATCCTTCAGTACAGGCATTTCGCCGTATCCGGCATTAAGATTTTTTATGTTAAGCATTATGTCCACCTCCAAGGTATGCTGCTATGACTTCAGGATTTCCTGTAATCTCTTGCGGGGTTCCTTCCGCAAGCTTTTCGCCGGAATTCAGAACAACAATCCAGTCACAGACAGCTGTCACCGCTTTCATGTCATGTTCGATAAAAACAATGGTTGCGCCTTTATTTCGAACCTCGCGGATAATGCCGAGAATGGTTTCCGTTTCCGTATGGTTCAAGCCTCCGCATATTTCATCAAGCAGCAGCATTTTAGGGTGAGTTGCCAGCACCCTTGCGAGTTCAAGCTTCTTTTTGAGTCCGATAGGGAGTGAACCCGCGGTTTTTTGAGCATAATCACTCAACCCTACTGCCAGTAACTGCTCAATTGCTATCTCTTCAGCCTCTTTGGTCGAATTCGTAATAGAAAAGGCTCCGATAATCACATTTTCAAGAACCGTAAGGCTGCCCAGAGGCTTTACCCTCTGCCAGGTGCGAGCCATTCCCATATGGCAAATCTCATCAGGCCGCAGGTTGTTGATTGCCCTGTTATCGAAAATGATATCTCCAGAGGTTACAGGATAAAAACCGGAAATGCAGTTAAAGAGGGTTGTTTTACCTGCACCGTTAGGACCGATAAGCCCGAATATCTGCTTTTCATCTACCGAAAAACTGATGTCTGAAACAGCAACGTTGCCGCCAAAGTGCTTGGAAACATGATTGATGTGAAGAAGGTGCTGAATCATTTTTTCCTCCGGAAAAGCCCAAGAATCCCTTTAGGCATATAAAGAATGCAAAGTACTGTTATAATTCCGTATACAAGGACGTGGGCATGAGCCAGGTTTCCTTTGAGAAAAACTCCGAGACCGGAGTTTTCGGAAACAATACCTTGTGTTACCAGCACATCACCAATGACGTTTGAACGAAGCATTTCGGCAAGCGGCACCAGCAGTACAGCTCCAAGAACCGGTCCCCATACCGTACCGACCCCGCCAATAATTGCCGTTAGAATAATTTCAATTGAGAGCCGAAGATCAAGGACAGCAGACGTATCGATAAAACGGATATAGACCGCATAAAGGCTTCCAAGAACGGAGGTCAACCCGGCAGAGATCAGTAGGGCCTTGTTTTTATAGAATGAAAGATTAATTCCCAAAGAGGCAGCTGCATCCTGATCCTCACGGATAGCCTGCAGATAATAACCGGTTTTCGATTTTCGGAGATTAAGAGCTATGCCCAAGGTAAAAACAAGCACCAGCAGCATTCCATAGTAAAACGGAATTTTACTGTTCAGATCCATGCCCCACAGAGATACGTCAGAAAGCAGAATTCCCTGTGCTCCCCCGGTAAAATCAAAATTTAACGCTGAAAGACGGACAATTTCGGCAACAGCAATTGATGCGAGACCAAAGTAATGACCACGAAGCCTGAACACAATGCTTCCGGTAATCAGGGCAATAATGCAGGCCACAATGATGCCGGCTACCATGCCGACTAGCGGATTGAAATTGAATTTTGAAATAAGGATCATGGTGGTATATGCCCCGGCACCAAAGTAGGCTGCGTGACCAAAGCTGTACTGGCCGGCATATCCACCCAGAATATTCCAGGCAGAAGAGAGCGCAGCCATCATAAGCACCGAAATCAATACGCCAATAAAATATGGACTATCCCCTATCGCAAGTGGCAAAAGTGCAGCAAACCCTGCGATAACAGCAATAATTATGATCTGTTTCATTTACTGCTCCCCTTTTTTACCTAACAGTCCTTGAGGACGAAGCAGCAGAACCATCAGAAAAATGATGAAAACCACAACATCTTTCCAGTCGCTTGAGAGGTAGGTTGATGACATTGATTCAACAATCCCGATAATAATACCTCCGACTCCAGCTCCAACAACCGAACCGAGACCGCCAAGAACACAGATTGTAAAGGCTTTCAGAAGAAAGGTATGACCTGCCAGTGGATGAATGTAATAGACTGGAGCTATCAGGGCTCCTGCGGTTGCGGCCAGAGCAGTCCCAAGACCGAATGCTATTGCACTCATCTTTGCGACGTTAATGCCCATCAATTGAGCAGCCTCCCTGTTTTGGCTAGTTGCCCACAATGCAAGACCGGTAGTGGTTTTCGAAAGAAAGAGGAAAAGGATTCCGGTGATACCGGCGGTAATGGCAAAGGATAATAACAAAGGTACTGATAAAGATATACCGCCAATATTGACTGCACTGCTTGAATACGATGTTGTCAGAATTTTCGGGTCACTGGTAAAAGCCAGAAGTGCGGTATTACTCATAATAAGACCAAGACCAATGGTCAGGAGAATCTGATTCTGATGAGGATGATGAATAATCCTGTGGATAAATACTTTTTCAATAATAAAGCCGAACAGAAAAGCTGTTGGAATAATCAGCAGAAGCGACAGATAAGGGTCAATATGAAGGAGGGTAAAGGCAAAATAGGCCAAATACATCCCCAGCATCATTAAATCGCCATGAGCAAAGTTGCTGATATTCATGACACCGAAAACAAGCGACATACCTATACCGGCTAAAGCATAGACACCGCCAGTCAAAATTCCGGAAAGCAAGGATTGAAGAAAAAACATTGTGATCTCCCTGTGAAATGAACTGCCAAAGTGATGCGGTCAGCTGATTACATATAATAATACATTTTACGTATCAGAAAGAGACAAAAAGAACAAGAACTGTTTCAATAGAACGAGTTACCATTTATCGAACATCGTCAATGCCTCGCTGAATAGCATTCAACAGTTTTAGCTTCAGCTCTTCGTTTTCTCTGTATTTCAGCAACAGCATAGGGGTTGTTGAGGATGTTCTGCCGGTGGTCTATATTGGAAACTGTTAAATCATTTGCCAAAAATTAAACGCTCCAATTCGTAGATTGCCCATTTTCAGTAAAGGAACGCCACTATTTTCTTCATTACCGATAGCACTCGTACCTAATTGCATCGATTCAATTAGTTCGCTAAATTCATATTCTTTCCACTCACTCATCACGCTCACCCTCGCGTCGTAGCTCCAGTCGTGTCTTAGCCTCGACCATCGCCTTGTGCAGTTTGGCTTGCAGTATCTCTTTGGGCGGTAGCTTCAACCAGTACTCACCGATATGAATATTGTCTGGTTCCAGATCCATCAGCTCAACAACTTCGGCATCTTTACCGCCACAAAGGATTATGGCGATGGGGGATAGTTCGCCAGATTGTTGTTCATGTTTAGCAAGCCATTTAAGATACAACTCCACTTGACCTTTGTAATCTGGTTTGAAGTCGCCAAGTTTAAGTTCTATGAGCACTAGTCGTTTAAGTTTGCGATGATAAAAGAGCAGGTCAAGGTAATAGTCGTTGACCCCGATTTGGATGCGCTTCTGACGCCCCATGAAGGCAAAATCGCTACCCAGCTCAAGAATGAACCGCTCTAATTCTAGTAGAATTGCGTTCTCGAGATCTTTTTCGGTGAAGTTATCTTTGAGATCGAGAAAGTCTAGTAGATAGGGGTCTTTGAGAAACAGTGTAGGGCTAGCGTCGACTGGCTGCCGCTGTAGTAGCTTTAACTCTTGGAGTATAAGCGCATCTGGCTGTTTGGAGATAGCTGTTCTTTCAAATAGCATACTGTCCATACGCTCACGCAGAGTGCGCACAGACCAGCGGCCATCTGTTGCCATCCGGATATAAAACTCGCGTTTGATGGCATCATCAGTCTTGATAATTTCTACAAAATGCGACCAGCTCAATTGTGCCGACACTGTCGTCACAATTTCAACGTCGGGAAACAGTTGATAGAATTTTGCCATCCTAAAAAGGTTGCGTTTGCCAAATCCATATCCGTATTCCGCTACTAGCTTCTCGGCTAATATATCCATTGCAGCAGCACCATATTCCGCACGGCCACCGCCGAGCGCTTCTGCCGTAATGGTCTTACCAATGTGCCAATAAGTCAGAGCTAGTGTCTGATTCACTTGAGTAACTACATGCATCCTAGCGGATTCAATCAACTGTCGGATGTCATGATAGAGCCTGTCAGTCACAGCACTGTGTTCTTTGTTTTGGATCATATCTTCAAAGACCGAGCGAATGCGGGCCACCATCTTTGGACGGCTAAAGAGAGGTTCGTGCCCCAAGGCAGTCAGGATCTCGCGGTAAAGGCCAGACATGCCCAGCAGCGGGTTCGAGAGATAGATCACGAAGTGCCGGTTGGCATCCAGGCTGGCGACAAAACGGCGCAGGGCAGTCGACTTGCCAGAGCCG
>Ga0118677_10000511_pt1 | contig 84754 bp, 55 predicted proteins | sample AliMusrvi5mmetaG_FD_86154 | JGI IMG/M metagenome (GOLD analysis project Ga0118677, IMG submission 86154)
TCTGGTAGGAAAACGTGTAAGGCGCTGTGGCCGAAGCCCCGGCGAAGGTGATCTGGGGAGGCGCTGCATTCTGGCAAACCGCGATGGTCCCCGAGATGGTTGCCGTGGGAAGGGGAGTTACGTTTACACTCTTTTGCGTGGCTGAAGCCGCCGTACATCCATTGGCATCGGTATAATTGATATTCAGATTCTGGATCCCGGCGGTATTCCAGTTTACGTTGACGGTATTGGTGGAAGAACCGGAATTGATTATTCCCCCGGGCGATATGGTCCAGGCATAGCCGGTCATGGAAGGTTCAGTGGAATACGATAAACCCACAGACCCGGCACAAACGGGATCAGGGCCGGTAATGGTGGGCAGGGGAAGAGAATTCACGGTAATGCTCTTCGGTGTGGGTGAAGCAGCCGTACATCCGTTGGCATCGGTATAACTTACCGTTACATTCTGGGTTCCTACCGTATTCCAGTTTGTGCTGATGGTATTTGAGGTGGAACCAGAACTGATGGTCCCTCCCGGGGAAATGGTCCAGGAGTACCCGGTCATGGATGGTTCGGTGGCATAGGATACCCCGACAGAGCCGGCGCAAACGGAAGATGGGCCTGTGATGGTGGGAACGGGCAGGGAATTCACAGTGACGCTCTGAGATGTGGCTGTGGCAGCAGAACATCCGCTTGCATTGGTATAGTTCACGGTCACACTCTGAACCCCCGGAGTGTTCCAGTTCACTGTGATGGTATTGGTGGTGCCCCCTGTGATAATATTCCCCCCGGGAGATACGGTCCAGGTATAAGAAGTCATTGATGGTTCAGTGGAATAAGTCACCCCCGTGGTCCCGGCACAAACCGAATTTTGACCTGTAATAGTGGGAATGGGCAGATCAAGAACTGTCACCTGACTGGAAGTGGTATCAGGACAGCCATCTCCCGAGTATGCAATAAGCGTTACATTGAACGTGCCGGAGTTAGCGAAAATATGAACAGGATTTTGCTGATGCTGTATGGCAGTGGCATCACCAAAATCCCAGTCCCATGCAGTAATCCCATTCTGATTCGCGGAACTCTGGTCATTGAATTGCATTCCCTGACCCGCGCAGGCATCACCATGCGTAAAACTTGCACTAACAGTTGTAAAAGCGATGGATTGTAATACATTTTGTACCTGGCATCCATTATAAGCAGTAAGGTTCAGATGAAAAATATTTCCTGTTACAGCTCCCTGGGATGCATTAAGGGTTACAGGGTTACCGGTATAAGTAGGAGGATTTGAAGGACAGGTCGGGCAATAGGGTCCCTGCCATGTATATATTTCAAAACCCGGAGGTCCAAGCAAGGTTACCTGGCCGGAACCCTCACATCCGCTGACCGTTATACTCATCGAGCCGCAAAATGTCGAAATGTAGGCATAACCGGTATGCCCGCCGGGGGAGCAGCCATGTACCATGAAACTGACATCAAGAAGTTGCCCTGCATGTATGGTGGGAAAGACTGAAAAATCAATGCCAACAGTACTCCAGTCTTTCCAAAGAAAATTGACGGAGTTTGGAGGGAGTGTAGAATAAGTATTCCAGACTGTACCGTTCTGTCCGGTGAAAATATCCCAAAAGCCACAGGTTGAATCAATAATTGCCCCGCTCACATGATCTTTAATCGCAACGGTAAGCCTGGGCCTGTAATCTGCAGTCGGGTGATTGGCTGCCCCTGGGTCTGCCAGGACAACAGCCGTCCTGTAAATGAAAAAACTGTTGTTGGGATCATAGGCTATCTGGTATGTCAGCTGATCAACTCTGTGACCCGGAGTACCTGAGCTGTTACATTGCCTGTTCCCGATAAGGGCTGAATAAGGATCGGGAGGGTCGGGAGCAGGGTTGACGAAGGTCTTGGTCAAACCGGGAATACAATTGTCATTGCCGGGAGTCTCAATGTAAAAACGACCTCCATTGGGTACGTTGACCCAGGGCATGTTCGGATTGTTACAGGGTGGATTAAATTGCACACTGCAACCGCTGCCGCTGCACCATGTGCCCCAGCATCCGCTCCAATTGGTGAAACTCCCCAGTGAAAAATCTGAATTTGAACAATTTGATGTTTGCAGATCAATCTGATGATAGGTATTATCTTCCATAAGAACATTACGGGTAAAATGATACCTGGGTGCGGGTTTTGAAGTCGACGGGTTTTGTCCGCTGGAGTTCAAGGCCAAACCTAAATTTAGCAATGCCAGGAAAACAAAATAGCGAACAGAGAATAACATGCGTATAATATCATGTTTTCTCACGTAAACCTGGGATAAAATGGTTAACATAATAGGCCGTTAAGGTTTATTAATCCTAAGCATAATAATATGTAAAACACAAATCTCCTGTATGATTAATAGTTTCTTCTTTAATCCTTGACACAACGAACAGGCAAAGCGTTGCCCCGTGTTGAGAAATATTTTGACACACTGGCATTTATTTCATTCAGTCCGTGTGTAAAAATCCTGGTATTGCTGTTTGGGTTAACAGTGGAAGTCCAGAAAATAGTAGCGGAGAAAGATGGAGGAGTGAAGGCCCAGACAATATTCTGGTAAAGGACTCCCATTGATTTAGCGTGAAACCCATACAAAGGATTGGGATCCAACAGTCCCCATCCTGCAAGCCCGCTTCCCTGGTAATAATTTTCAAGTTCAGACCATTCGGCTTCCGTTGGAACATGCCATTCGGGCGGGCATAAGCCCTGTTTACCTTCGGCCAGCAAATTATCGGCAGGGAGGTAATTCATAAGTTCGTCCCATTGATAAAAAGCACCTGATTCATAGCATCTTAATGAGTCGTTTCCCGGGCAGTATTTTTCGTTGCTGCAATTATCGGTTTGTAATACATTGTCCCGGATAAAAGTCCCGTAATTGAGATTAGCCGACATCCAGCAACGGTGAATGCCTCCATTGACTACCTCAAAGGTAGGGTAAGTTTTCAGATCCCGGATGTCGGTGAGTGTTGTTTTACAGATGAAATTCGAGGCATTATTGACTTTCAGGAACTGGGTTTTGGTGATCGCACAACCGAAACGGTTGGTGTAAGTATAGGAAATTGTATGATTGGGCGGACTGGCGCTAAGGCCTGAAGGATCCAGGATGCCTGAAGGCAGATTGGTTCCGTCTATACCATAGGTCCCCCCGGTGGGGATGCCACCTTTAAGATTAAATGGTTTTGAGCCCCGGGTCGTTGCAGGGTCGTTGCAGGATTGCAGCGTTACTTCAGGGTTAGGATTGATTGTAACGTTTGTATATGTTGAGAAGTTCCCGTTCCCGCAATTGCTCACCGGCTGGAAACGTATCCCGAGATTCCCGGAATAACCGGTATTTAATGAAATTACAGGAGAAACACCGGTTCCGCTGATAGTTCCGTAAACAGCTGGGTTGACTTCCCAGTTGAAGGATGTGGCAAGCGGGTCGGCCCCTCCCAGGGTGTATACGAGATTTTGTGATGCTTCACAAACAGGGTTGGTCCCGCTTAAAGTCCCTGAAGGCAAGGGAAGTGGGATCACTGTAAGGCTGGATGTGGCTGAGTTTGTGCAGGAATTTGCATCAGTATAAGTATAGGTAAGTACATGGACCCCTGCACCTGAAGAGGGATCAAATATCCCTGAATTGATGCCTGTGCCGGTGTAGATCCCCCCTGCCGGAGTTCCTCCTGTAAGCAGGAAGGGCGCTGCAGTTATGCAAACAGGAGGATGTACGGCGAATTGTACGTTCGGGAGCGGATTTACGGTGAGTGTTTTAGAGTCGGTATTGGTACATCCGTTGGAATTGGTATAGGTATAGGTGATGACATGAGACCCCGGGCCGGTGGAAGGATCAAAAACGTAAGTTATTGGATTAACCCCTGTGCCTGAATAGACACCACCTGCAGGGGTTCCCCCGCTGAGCAGGAAAGGAGGCAGGCTGATGCATACCGGGCTGAAAGCTGCAAGTTGTACAACAGGAAGGGCATAAACCAGGAGAGTTTTGGAATCCGAACCGGTGCATCCGTTCACATCGGTAAAGGTATATGTAATGGTGTGCATGCCTGCCCCTGATGCGGGATTGAAATAGCCGGTTCCTGAATTCACCCCCGGGCCCGAATAAGTACCGCCTGCAGGTGTGCCTCCGGTGAGCGGGAAAGCCGGGACCGAGATACAGACCGAGGGCTGGGACGAAAGCTGGACCGTGGGAAGCGGGTTTACGGTAAGCACTTTCGATGTAAAACTGATACATCCGTTAACATCGGTAAAAGTGTAGGTAATGGTATGCGGACCTGAGCCGGAAGAAGGATCAAACACCCCGCTTGCGGAATTAACCCCCACGCCTGAATATACGCCTCCTGCCGGGCTTCCCCCGACAAGGACAAAGGGCGGAACGGAAATGCAAACAGGAGTATAATCAGCCAGCTGGACTGCTGTCGGAGTATACACTATCAGGGATTTCGCGTCGGAATTGGTGCAATTAAATCCGTCAGTATAAGTATATGTAATATTGTGAGGGCCAGGCCCGGAGGAGGGATCAAAAACTCCCGTACCGGAATTAACCCCGTTTCCTGAATAAACTCCGCCTGCGGGGCTGCCGCCGGTGAGTGTAAAAGGAGGGATGTTTGAACAAACTGCCAATGGCTGGGCATAGCTTACAGTCGGGAGAGGATGGACGATGATGTTGGCCGAGGTGCTTCCCTCGCAATGGTTATTGTCGGATACGGTAATGCCGTAGTTCCCGCTTGTACTTACTGTGATGGCTGGTGTAGTTTCACCGGTGGTCCACAGGTATGATGAATAGATGTTCTGAACGCTGAGTTGTTGGCTGCCACCTTCACAGAATTCGAAAACCCCGCTTATTACCGGGTTGGTAAAAGGTGAATTGCTGAGAACTACCGTGTCGGATAAGATACACGAATGATCATCCACCGTAACGGAATACGTGCCGGGAGCGCTCACCGTTATAGTTTGCTGCCCGCTTACATAAAGGGTACCGTTATAATACCAGTCATAGCTCAGGCGGTTAGGTCCTGCATCAAACATTATACTGGTGCCGGGGCATACGGTCTGATCGGGCCCCAGGTTAAGGCTGGCAAAGTCGGTAAAAAAGCCATAGGAACAACCTGAATGCCCTGCATCATAGGTGTGGATTATTCCCATATGGAAAATGTCCTGGGAATTGGCCAGGATATGTGCGCCAACGGGAAGAGTGGCGGCAGAAAAATCGATTCTGGCGTACACGAAATTTGAATTCCCGGTTACCGGCCTGAACATTGCAGCCGTTACGAGGGAAGTACTACCGTCTAATGTAAAAGAACCCTCGGCCCCGACTTTGGTAAGTATAATAAGTTCAAACGAATATGGTGTGGTGCGGGTAAAAGCAATCTGCGAAGATCCTGTACAATTCATAGGAGGGAGGATGGCCGAACCGGCTTCACATCCGTACCCTGTGAGATGCCATACATAGGCAGGCTTGCTTGTTTCAATAAAGGCTGAAGTGTCGGTGAGGGGCATTTTAAAATGATATGTATCCCCTGCATTGATGCTGGTGGTAACAATTCCGTCAAGACTTACGGTAGTGTTATCGGCAGTGCCTGTGATAAATACCCAGTCGTTCATTCCGGCGTTTGAATACCCTCTTACCACTATATATTGCATGCCAACGATATTGACCGGTACAATCTGGTCTCCCGTAAGGTCATAACATCCCTGGCCGGGAAACTGGTCTGAATCATCTTTTACAGTTATGCTGACTGCTTTGTCGGATGTGACGGTTGATCCCATAAGGTGGTCTCTTCCATTCAATCCCGTGGCCTGGGCGCTGTATACCTGGCCCTTGTTAAGGGTGACCGGGAAGGTGGACTTTGCAGCATGCCCCACAATGGCAGTTCTGGGAGTGATAGTGACCGTTGTTGCGTCTTCCGTTGCAATAATGTCGAATGAGTTGTAAGCCTGGGGGACGAGCACGGAATGATTGTACAAAGTGTCCTGGGAGGGGATAAAAAATGAGGTACCCAGGGCATCATTCCCCTTTAAAGTGAATATTTCGGGATTCGGGGTGCTTGCTTCTTCATAATATGCCGTAATGGGAACCGTTGAATGAATATGAAGGCCAAAGTTCAGGATGGTATTGGGAGGTTTGGATTCAATCTGCTCCTTATAGGGCGTGAGATCGACGCTGATCGTTGAATTTGCGGGTATTGTCAGGTTCTGGGTTGGAAAATTTGTAGTGTTTGAAGGCTCCGAAATAGTTACATTTGCAATCTGATTGAAGGATGTGAGCCGGAGATAAATGGGAGAATCGGCATGACCCGATGTGACTTCCGGACCGGCAAACCAGAAATCGGTGTTTGTTTGCGCTGTCACAAATAAAGGAATGAAAATCAGAAAAAGCAGGGCGTATTTATGTCTCAATCGGGATGCTTTGAAAAAGTTTCTGTAAAAATACAAAAAATACTTAACACCTGAAATGAACAAACCTAACGAAGGAATAAGGAAAGAACAGGATTTTCTGGGAGAAATGGAAATCCCCTCCGACGCCCTGTATGGTATCCATTCCCTCAGGGCAAGGGAAAATTTCCCCGACAGTACAGCCTTTCATAAAGAATGGTACGAGGCTATAGGTATTGTAAAGAAGGCATGCTATATGACCAGCCGGGATTATTTCGCAGCGGCAAGCCTGAAATTCCCTGGAAAAAATATAAAAACTTTACCTGCAAAGCTGATTGATGCCCTAATCCTTTCGGCATCGGAGCTAGCCGGGGGGATGTATTTTCATCATTGGATAGTGCCTGCAGTATCAGGGGGAGCCGGAACAAGCATCAATATGAATGCAAATGAGATCATTGCCAACGCAACCCTCCTTAAACTCGGAATGAACCCAGGTGATTACCATGTTGTTGATCCTCTTGAACATGCAAATATCTTTCAGTCGACCAATGATGTTATCCCCACTTCATTGAAAGTCTGCATAATAAAATTACTCATTTTGCTCGAGGCTTCGATCAATGAAACGCGTTCGGCTGTTGAAAAAATTGAAACAGCTAACCGTAAAAGCCTTAAAATAGCATATACCCAGATGCAGGAGGCCGTGCCAAGCTCCTTCGGAAATTTATTCAGTACTTACAGCGAGGCTCTTTCACGTGACTGGTGGAGAGTTTCGAAATGTTCCGAACGGCTTAAGCTGGTCAACCTGGGAGGAGGAGCCATAGGCACCGGCCTTTCGGTACCACTCTATTTTATTATGGAGGCCGTATCAAACCTTCAGAAGCTGACAGGGCTGCCGATTGGCAGGAGTGAAAACATGGCTGATGCGACTTCAAATCTCGACAGTTTCGTGGAGGTTCATGCCATTCTTAAATCTCATGCGGTGAATCTTGAGAAAATGGTCTCCGATATCAGGCTGATGGCTTCGGACCTCAATAAACCAAGTCCGATGGTGAGTATCCCTGCCCGTCAGACCGGCAGTACCATCATGCCGGGAAAAATCAACCCGGTCATCCCCGAGTTTGTCATCAGCAGTTCGCACCTGGTATACTCCAACGACCAGCTGGTGTCGGGGCTTTGCGGACAGGGCTGCCTCGAGCTCAATGCATACCTGCCTTTGATCGGCCATTCCATGATTTCCAGCATTAAGCTTCTTATATCGGCCAACCGCTCACTGAAGCAAAACATGCTAGACGGGCTTCTTGTCAACACGGCCGTAAGCCATGAACAACTGATGAAAAGTCCTTCGATTACCACGGCCCTGTTGCCTTTGATAGGCTATAACAAGGCCGCTGAACTTGCGAGGCTGATGAAATCGGAAAACCTTTCTGTTTCCGGGGCCAATAATAAGCTGGGACTTGTTGAGCCGGAGAAATTAGAAGCACTGCTTAAGCCTGAAAACCTGCTGAAAATGGGGTATACAATTCAGTAAATTGTGAAAAGCGAAATAGCGAAAAGCGAAAAGCGAAAAGCGAAATAGCGAAATCGAAAAATGAGGACTCAGAAAAAAATTAAGAATTTATAACGGATAACAAACGGATTTTAAATTCAAAATTCAACATTCCTTATTCGTTATTCGATTATTCAATCTGTAAACAAAATCCATGAACCGCACGCGTGACACCAAACCCCATATCGGGATCTTCGGAAGAAGGAACAATGGTAAAAGCACTCTCATCAATACCCTTGCAGGGCATGAAGTGGCAATAGTGTCGGATATTCCGGGTACAACCACCGACCCGGTAAAGAAATCCATTGAAATACCTCAGCTCGGGCCTGTTGTGCTGGTCGACACTGCAGGGATAGACGATTCGGGAGAACTTGGGGAGAAGCGTATTTCCAAAACAAAGGAAGCGCTCAAACAGGTCGATCTGGCCCTGCTGGTGATAGCACATAACGTTTTTGAAGACGATGAAAAGAAACTGATCAAGGATTTCCAAAAAGCCTCCCTTCCTTTCATTATTATACATAATAAGTCGGATGAGGAGTATATAGATCCCAACCTGGCCCGGGTTTTGCAGGAACGGTTCAATGTTCCCCTCCTCGATTTTTCGGCGTTCTTGCCCGACAGGCAGGATGAGCTGATCAGGATAATACGTGAAACCATGCCCGAATCGGCTTATACCAAACGGTCACTGGTAGGGGACCTGATATCATACGGGGATACAGTATTGCTTATAACGCCAATAGACATAGAGGCTCCCGAAGGGCGGATGATCCTGCCTCAGGTCCAGGTGATCAGGGACGTGCTGGATAACGACGGGATTTGCGTGGTTTGCAAGGAAAGGGAAGTGGATGCCTACATCAGGATGATGCATCCTAAACCGGTTCTTGCCATTACCGACAGCCAGGTCTTTCCCAAAGCCGATGCAGCAATCCCTAAAGACATCCCCCTTACAAGTTTCAGTATTTTACTTGCACGCCAGAAAGGGGATTTTGAAAACTACCTTAAGGGCACTCCCGGGATCAGCAAACTGAAGCATGGCGACAGGATACTGATCCTTGAATCATGTACGCATCATGTTTCATGCGACGATATCGGGAGGGTGAAAATTCCCAGGTGGCTGAATAATTTCACCGGCAAGGACCTTTCATTCGATGTGATTTCGGGATTGGGAGCCATGACCAGGCCTATAACGGATTATGCGATGGTGATACAATGCGGAGGTTGCATGATCACCCGAAAGCAACTTCTTAATCGGCTGAAACCGGCGCTGGATGCAGGAATACCTGTTACAAATTACGGCATGGCCATTGCCTGGGTCCATGGTATTTACCAGCGCGCTATTGCCCCCTTCACGGGGAAGGCTGGCGACAAGTCAGATTACCTCTGAGATTAAGTGCCTGAAACAGCCACCTCGAGTACTTTCCCGTTGAAATGTTTCTGCCCGCTTACGGCAAAATCTGCAATAAATGAAGCCATCTGCTGGGGTGACTGCCCGGCTTTCACTCCCGGGAAAGCTTTTTCAAACATTTTAGTCTGTGAACCTCCCAGGGCCAGGCAGTTTACATATATCTCCTGATCGGCGAGTTCCCCGGCAAGGCATTCGCTTAAAACGGTCAGAGCTCCTTTGCTGGCGCTGTAGGCCGAAAGCCCGGGGAATTTCCGGGTACCCTGCACCCCCCCGAGGCTGCTCACCATAACAATATGTCCCCCTTTGTTCATCAGCGGCAATAAAGCCTGGGTGAAAAAGTAGGGAGCTTTCACATTCACATTGAAGATATCGTCGAAATCACCCTGCTCTGTTTTGATAAAAGGTTTGTTCACAAGCCGTCCTGCATTGTGAATGATGATATCTATCCTGTGAAGCAGGACTTCCATTCTCTGGGCAATGAAAGGGTAAAAATCAAACTGGTTCAGGTCAAATTCATAGGGAGTGATCTTAGCTTCAGGTGTTTGTTTACGGCAATCGTTGATGAGTTCCTTGAGATCGTTCATTTTGCGCGAAAGAGCCAGGATATGGTTCTGTTTATGCTTACAAAGTATTTTAACTGTTTCATAACCAATACCTTTCCCTGCTCCGGTAACTATAATGTTCATCTGGATATTTTTATTTTCGAGTTAAAATTATATAAAAAAAACGTCATATTGTATTTGTGTATCGAACTTTACCCTACTTTTGTAAGGAATAAATCCCTTAAAGATTTCAATTTAAGTTTCACACAGTCAATATCAGCGTTTTTATGAAAAGAATTATTACACTGGTTTTATTCTTCTGCCTGATGCTAGGTAGTGTTATGGCACAGAAGGAGCCTGCGTTAATACCGCAGGTTTTCAGATCGACCTATCATGATGTGTCGCCGCCCCTCCGGGATTTGATCAATAATCCTCCGGGACCCGCCGACAACTCATGGAAAGATGGTATTATCAGAAATAATATTCGTCCGTTCGGTTATCCAATCGAAGAAGGTGCGATGGCCCCTGATCATACAATCCAGAACTATAACGGTTCAAGGCAGCCCGATTCGGTTCTTTTATCTTTCGACGGCGTTGGCAGTATCTGTAACTGTCTGCCTCCGGATACCGATGGAGATGTTGGCCTCAGCCATTATTTCCAGACTGTGAACCTAAGCTATGCAATTTATGACAAAAGCGGTAATAAACTCATTGGCCCATTTACGAACAGCTCCATCTGGAACGGAATGCCTCACAACAGCAATGACGGTGATGCAGTTGTTTTATATGACGAAGTGAATGATCGCTGGGTGATGTCACAGTTTTCTCTTCCGAATTACCCCAGCGGACCATATTATGAAATGGTTGCCGTATCCCAGACCAATGACCCTACAGGATCATGGTATCGTTATGAGTTCAGTTACACCAATATGGGAGACTACCCAAAATTAGGTATCTGGGGTGATGGCATCTATATGACTACAAACAATTTTGCCAACGGATCAAACTATGTAGGCACAGGTTACAGCGCTTTCGAAAAAGATGCCATGTATTCAGGAGCTTCTTCGGCCCAGATGGTAATGTTCACTCTTCCAAGCGGAGACCCCTGGTGCGTACTTCCTTCTGATTGCGACGGAGCTTATCCTCCTGCAGGCACTCCCTGTTTCTTCGCATACCAGCACGCCAACCATATCAGGATCTACGGATTTCACGTGGATTGGACAACCCCTGCAAATTCTACCTATACCGAACTTATCCAGCTCCCAGTGTCTGCCTATAATTCATGGGGAAGTGGTTCTATGATAATTCCCCAGCCGGGAACAACAGTTAAACTCGATCCCTTATCAGACCGTGGTCTTATGCACCGCCTGGCCTTTCGTAAATTCAACGACCATTGGTCCATGGTTTCCAACTCAACCATCAACGTAGGCGGTGTTGCCGCCATCCGTTGGTATGAACTCAGGAACGACATGACGGACCCTGCAAACTGGACCGAATACCAGGAAGGTACTTATAATCCTGATAACAGTTTCAGGTGGAGTGGCAGTATGGCAATGGACTCATTGGGTAATATTGCTCTCGGTTATTCACTCTCCAGTTCAACAATTTATCCTTCGGTTGTGTACACCGGCCGCTTAGCCTCTGACCCACTGAATACCATGACCATAGCCGAAACAAATATCAAGGTTGGAGGCGGGGCCCAAACCTATGTATACAGCGGAAGAGCAAGGTGGGGAGACTATACCGCAATGTCGGCAGATCCCAGCCAGCCTTCAAAATTCTGGTATACTAACGAATATTATTCCACAACATCTTCGATGTCATGGAAGACCCGCATCGGAAGTTTCTCATTCGGAAACATCCTTATGGCAACAGCTTCTTCAGTGCCTAACCTCGTTTGTACCGGAGACAGCACTCAACTCGGGGTGACCGTTTCGGGAGGCAGTGGCTCGTACACCTATTCATGGACATCAAATCCTGCCGGGTTTACATCGACATTGCAAAATCCTGTCGCTCATCCGGCAACTTCAACAACCTATATCATTTCGGTAAATGACGGGACCAATACCGTTGTTGATTCAACCCATGTTACTGTACAGGCTCCTCCGACTGCCTTTGCAGGGAACGATTCCATTTTCTGCAACTATCTTTCGGCTATTACAGTTCACGGAAGCGGCACAGGCTATGATCAGAATGCATGGGTGACCCTTGGCGACGGCTTTTTCGATAACCCCCAGGCCATGGTGACCACTTACCATCCTATGACGAACGATAAAAACAACGGAGTTTACCTTGTGCTGATGGTACATGCAGCATTGCCTTGCCATGGCCTTGTAAACGACACTGTTTTTTACCAGTTCCAGACTTGTACCGGTATTTCAGATCCTCTGTCGACCGACCTGAGTATTTCTGTTCTGCCCAACCCTTCAAACGGTATCGTTAACCTCAAGATAGCTAATCTCGGCAACCAGACTGCAAATGTCGTTGTTACCGACATCCAGGGGCATTCGGTTTACCAGCATGTATATGAGGCTGCAGGAAACACACTGAAAGACCAGATCGATCTTTCATACCTGCCAAAGGGAACCTATATCATGAAAGTGAAAACTGATACAAGGAACCAGATCGAAAAGATCATCATACAGTAAGATGATTCCCTGATCAAAAAAAGACTTCCACGGCAAACCGGGGAAGTCTTTTTTTTAAGGAAAAAATATTGTGAATTATTTAACAAACTAAAAAAACAGTATCTTTGCATTAGTTTCCTCCGGTACAACAATTACAATTTTTCCGGATAACCGGAGGAGAGGCTTTAACAATCAGTTTGAATCATTTTTCGTTCTTTAATAACAATTATCTTCAGGGCAGGGTGAAATTCCCGATCGGCGGTAAAGTCCGCTATTCCTAAGATCCATGGATGCAAGTTCATCCCGGGTTTAAGGAGGGAACCGTTGAAACTACGGTACCGACAGTTACAGTCTGGATGGAAGAAGACAAAGGATTTTGAGGTAATTATGCTTCGAAGTTTTTGGTTTTAACAGAGCCCTGATTGGTTTTTCGGGGCCCTGTTTTTTTTTGCCCGTTCCGGCCCGGGGCTCAAATTTAATACTATGACCACTATGCAGTACATGCGACGTGCAATAAGCCTGGCATCGAGAGGCTCAGGATTTGTTTCGCCAAATCCCCTCGTAGGGGCTGTCGTGGTAAAAGACGGGAAGGTCATAGGCCAGGGATGGCATAAGGAGTTCGGAGGAGCCCATGCCGAAGTGAATGCCATAAACTCGGCTTCGGAACCGGTGGATGGGGCTGAATTATATGTGAATCTTGAACCCTGCGGCCACCAGGGTAAAACCCCTCCATGCACCGAGCTGATCATACGTTCAGGCATTAAAAAGGTCATCGTAGGTATGCGGGACCCGAATCCCCTGGTTAACGGGAAAGGCATCTCAATTCTAAGGGATCACGGGATAGAAGTCCATTCCGGTATTCTCGAGAGTGAGTGCAAAAAGCTGAACGAGATTTTTATAAAATTTGTCACCACCCGCAAACCATTCGTCGTATTTAAATATGCCATGACCCTGGATGGTAAGATTGCCACGGTTGATAATGCCTCGCGCTGGATCACCGGCGAGGAATCCCGTAAAATTGTCCACAGGCTCAGGCAAAAAATGAGTTCGGTAATGGTTGGGGTTAATACGGTGCTCTTCGATGACCCTATGTTGAATGTAAGGCTGGCAGGGAAAAAGCCAAGGCAGCCTCTTAAAATTATTGCCGATTCCTCCCTGAGGATCCCCCTGGAGGCCAAGGTTCTTACGAACGATCCCCAGCTTTGCCTTATTGCCTGCACCGAAAAAGCGGGTAAAAACAAGATCAATGAGATCAGGAGGACCGGTGCGCAGGTATTTGTCTGTCCCGAAAAAGACGGGCGGGTTGACCTGGCCTGGCTGTTTGCCATGCTGGGAGCCATGGATATCGACGGGATCCTCCTGGAAGGAGGCAGTGAACTGGCTTTTTCGGTGCTGAAGGATGGGCTGGCCGACAAAGTGATAGCTTTTATCGCACCAAAGATACTGGGAGGAGCCAAAGCGCCTACTGCAGTGGGAGGAGAAGGAATTTCAGCCATGGAACAAGCCATAAACCTGAGGGATATGAAGATCAGGAAAGTGGGAAATGATTTTATGATCGAAGGATATTTGAAAAATGAATATCGCGTCGAATAGCAACAGTATGATACTATGTTCACTGGAATCGTTGAAGAAATCGGGATTGTTAAGTCGGTAAGGAAAGGGGTAAAATCTTTTTCAATGCTGATCACTGCGGATGTGGTCGCATCGGGTCTCAGCCAGGGCGACAGTGTGAATACGAATGGCGCCTGTCTTACAGTCACCTCAGCAGGCCCTGATTCGTTCACGGTAGATGTGATGCCCGAAACCATGCGCATGACCAACCTGGGCGCACTCAAAACCGGCAGCCCGGTAAACCTCGAACGTGCGCTTCAGCTTTCATCACGTCTTGGTGGGCACCTGGTATCGGGCCATATTGACGGTACAGGGCTCATCCGCCAGGTAAAAAAAGAAGATAATGCAGTATGGATCACCGTGAAAGCCGGCCCTGAAATACTGAAATACATGATCCCGAAAGGATCTGTATCCCTTGATGGCATAAGCCTTACCGTGGTTCATACAGGTGAGGGGATGTTTGATGTGTCACTGATCCCCCATACCATGGGAGTGACCACCCTCAGGGATAAAAAACCAGGGGATATTCTGAACATTGAATGCGACATGGTCGCGAGATACATTGAGAAATTCACAGGGAACCCGGGTCCGGCAAGCAGGATCAGCCCTGAATTTCTTGATAAATACGGATTCTGAAACAAGGAAATTAAACTATATATGACTGAATACACTTTCAATACGATAGAAGAAGCCATCGAAGAGTTCCGCAAAGGAAGGATGATCGTCGTGGTGGATGACGAGGACCGGGAAAACGAAGGCGACCTGGTAATACCGGCCGAAAAGGTAACCCCACATGTGATCAATTTCATGGCCAAACACGGGGGCGGACTGATCTGCCTTCCCGTGATCCGTGAGAGGCTTGAAGAACTGAACATCGACCGCATGGTCACTAAGAACACCGATCCCAACCGCACCGCGTTTACGATTTCCATCGATGCCAGTGAATGTACTACGGGAATATCGGCATACGAAAGGGCGCTTACCGTGAAGAAAGTCCTGGACCCCAAGTCGAAAGTAAGGGATTTCACAAGGCCCGGGCATATCTTCCCTATAGAATACAAGGAAGGAGGAGTGCTTGTAAGGGCAGGACATACCGAGGCATCGGTAGACCTGGCCAAACTGGCCGGCTGTTATCCTGCAGGAGTCATCTGCGAGATCATGAACGAAGACGGTTCCATGGCCAGGGTTCCCGAGCTGATGGAATATGTTAAAAAACATAAACTGAAGATCGTCACCATAAAAGACCTGATCGATCACCGCAGGCAAACCGAAAAGATCATTGCCCGTGAAGCCGTGGTGCAGATGCCCACAAAATACGGGGAGTTCATTGCCTACAGCTACGAAAGCAAGATCACCGGCGAGAATCATCTTGCCCTGGTAAAAGGCAAGGTGGACGACGGGGAGCCGGTGCTGGTGCGCGTTCATTCGGAATGCCTAACAGGCGATGTTTTCGGTAGCATGAGATGCGACTGCGGCGACCAGCTCGATTATGCCATGAAGGCGATATCTAAAGAGGGAAGGGGCGTTTTGGTTTATATGCGGCAGGAAGGAAGGGGAATAGGGTTCCCCAATAAAATGAGGGCATATTCCCTGCAGGATAAGGGGATGGATACCGTGGAGGCCAACAATGCCCTGGGTTTTGCAGCAGACCTCCGGGATTATGGCACCGGGGCCGAAATACTTGCCGACCTTGGAGTAAGAAAAATAAAACTGCTCACCAACAATCCAAAGAAATTATCAGGGATACATGGTTTCGGGCTGGAGATCGTTGAACGTGTTCCCATACAGATCATCAAGCATTCACGCAACCTGAAGTACCTGAGGACAAAGAAAGAGAAGATGGGGCATATGCTGATACTGGAGGAAGTGAAGGTGGGAGAGCTGGGGAGGAGCTGATTAAAAAATTGAATAACGAATAACGAATAACGAATTTTGAATTGCGAATGCCAAATGCCGAAGAAGGAAATTTGAATTATGAATGCCAATTGCCGAATAAAGAGTTTTGAATTACGAATGCCTTGTTCATCACTTAAAGAATTAACCAATAATTATAGCAATGAGAACAATTGAAGGAAAACTGGATGCCAAAGGGTTGAAATTCGCGATAGTGATCGCCCGTTTCAACGAGTTCATCAGTGGCAAACTTCTGAGCGGGTGCCTCGACGGACTTAAACGCCATGGAGCCGATGATGCCAGGATCGACCTGGTATGGGCCCCGGGTTCATTCGAGATCCCGCTCCTGGCCAAAAAGCTGGCCATGAGCGCAAAGTACGATGCTGTGATTTGCCTGGGAGCCGTCATCCGCGGAGCAACTCCTCATTTCGATTATGTTTCAGCCGAAGTCTCAAAAGGGGTAGCTGCAGCTTCAATGGATTCGGGCGTACCCGTGATCTTTGGAGTGCTTACCACCGACAACCTTGAGCAGGCCATCGAAAGGGCAGGAACCAAAGGCGGCAATAAAGGTTTCGACGCAGCGCTGGCAGCTATAGAGATGGCGAATGTGGTCAAGGCATTAGGGGAATAATAAATATCGAATACTGATCAACGAACTTTGAATTTCGAATTACTCAATCCGATAAACATTCAATGTTCAGTGTTCGATATTCCGTTTTACTTCTTTGTAATCACGAACACCGTTCGCCTGTTCCTGGCCCTGCCTTCCTCCGTATCATTTTCTGCCACCGGCATGGTCTTCCCAAAACCCCGGTACGTAAGGCGAACTTGGGATATCCCGCGTAATACGAGGTAGTTGTAAACCGAACGGGCCCGGTTCTCGGAAAGTTTTAGATTATCAGCATCCTTACCGATATTGTCGGTATGCCCCTGTATCTGGATGCAGATCACCAGGTTTTCGCTCAGGAACTCAATCAGCTGATCAAGTACGAATTTTGATTCATCGGTAAGGTCAAACTTATTAAAACCAAAATAAATATCATTGATCCTGTACGACTGGTTCAGTTCTATAGGTTTGATGTCCACGTTTACACTTCTTACCGCGGGGTGTGAACTGTCAACCCTGGCTATGTACTTGGTTTCGTACACATAGTCGGCCTTCTTTACAGTCATCACATAATCATTGTTATAGGGCGCTACGGCAACGTAATTCCCGGTATTTGTATCCATTGGGATCTCCGACACGATCTTGGTCTCCACGTTTTTCAGCTCTATCCTCGCCCTGATCGGTTCATCGGTATTTTCATCGCGTACGGTGCCCTTCAGGAATAAAATCCTTTCGGGCCGGGCATCTTCGTACAGGTTGAAGGAATACAGGTCCCATCCGCCCATGCCCTTGTATTTATTGGAAGCAAAGAAACCCTTGCTGCCGTCGGTACTCACAAAAAATCCCACTTCGTCATCCGGCGAATTAATAGGATAACCCAGGTTTTTAGGTTTGGACCAGCTACCGTTGTCATTCATCCGGGAATAGAAAATATCGTAACCCCCGAGCCCTATCCAGCCATCCGAAGAGAAATACAATGTTCTGCCGTCGGGATGTATGAACGGGGCTTTTTCATTTCCTTTGGAATTGATGGTTGGTCCCATATTGATAGGTGTTCCCCATTCTCCTTTTTCATTTTTTATGGAACGGTAGATGTCGTAACCCCCGAACCCTCCCTGACGGTCGCTTACAAAGTACAGGGTTTTGCCGTCGGCCGAAATGCTGGGCTGTGACTCCCAGGCATAAGGCAGGTTAATCTTGTCGCTTACGCTTTTGATGGGCGTCCATTCGCCGTTTACCCTTTCCGAATAATAAATATCACAGTTCAGGTAGTGTTTTGCATTGTCGTATTTGCAAACAGTGTAGAAAAGGGTGTTGTTGTCGGCGGTAAGGGTGGCTCCCCCTTCATTGTCCTGTACGTTGAAAGGCTCGGGCATCTCCTGCCCGGCACTGAAGTTCCCATCCTTATCCATCTCGCTGTAAATGAACTTTTCCTTCATCCTGGCCGATGAAACCACCGAATTCCTGTCACCTTCCATCTTTACAACCCTGGTAAACAAAGCCACCTGGTTGTCGGGCGATAGAATTGGGAGGTATTCATCCTGGGGCGTGGAAATGCCTTCCACCACCTTAGGTTCAAAAGGCACGGGATGTGCAATGGCATCCACCATGAACCTGGCATACTTGCACAATTCCGTTGCCTTGTCATAGTCCTCGTCATTCTTGATCTTATCAACATCCTTCAAAAAAACATCCAGGTACTTCACCGCATCGGCATACTTCTCGGCTCCATAAGCGATCTGGCCGAGGTAGAAATAAAGGTATACATCATACGAAGGACAGGCAGAGAGCACCTGCATGAACCATTTTTCGGCATCCTTATAGTTGGGGGTGGCTTTTTTAATATTGGCCAGTCCCATCAGGTAGGCGGCATCAGTGCAGTTGGGTTCTACATTAAGGACATCCCTGAGGAGTATGATGGTATTGACGAAATTACCATGCCTGAAACTGATCGTGGCATCGTTATACTTCTTTTCAATCTTCTTATCCAGGGCTATTTTACAGGAGTCCCCGGGCATTGCCTTAACTCCCCCCGGCCCTGATAAAACCGAGAGCATCAGCAGCAATGGAACAAGAAAACGGGGGCTCATATGGAATTATTTTTTCAAAGTTAGAGTGTTTTGTGCTAATTTTACGTCTTAAAACACCAATTTGTCTAAATTGATCCCATGAAAAACCTGAAATTCCATATTTTCATCATGGTTTTAGTGATTGCTTCAATGGCGTCGTGCCTTGTAAGCGCACAAACCCCAATCCCCAACGGGGATTTTGAATCCTGGGTGGTTCATTCCAATTACAGTAACCCTACGTACTGGGATTCACCTGATTCGGTACTCATGACCATACCCATTTTCGGGCAGGATGTAGTCTTCAGGTCCACCGACTTTTACACCGGCACCTATTCGGCCAAACTGGTAACCAAGAACATTGCCATACCGGGAGCTTCGTTCGACTGCCCGGGCTTTATCACACTGGGAAAGCTGCATGTGGACATTTCAAACCAGACCTATTATGTGACAGGAGGCGCGCCCATCAATGATCGTCCGACCCATCTTATGGGGTATTACAAATACCAGCCCGTGGGCGGTGATTCCTGCGCCATCGGCATTCTTTTATATAAAACCGTAAGCGGGAAAAGGGATACCCTTGCTGGTGCTTATTTCAGCACTACTGCAACAGTAAACGACTGGACCCATTTTTCAACCTTCATCATATATGATACCATACTTACGCCCGATACCATGAATATAGTGGCTTTATCCAGTGCTCAAACAAATATGCATCCCAATTCAACCCTGTATGTGGATGACCTGTACCTGGATTACACTGTAGGCTTTGACGAAAAGGACGCTTCGGCGGGGATCTCGGTTTACCAGGATAAGGAGACCAGCCGCCTGATCGTTTTCTGCGAGTTCCCGTCGGCCCAGGATGTTGTTTCACGATTATATAATATAAGCGGGCAGGAGGTTTATGCCCAGGGCCCGGTTTCTATGGCAAACGGCCGCATGGTGATACCCTGTAACGGCTTAAGTGAGGGAGTGTACATCCTGGCGGTTCAGCATAACGGGAAAACATTTACAAAGAAGTTCCTGCTTGGTTTTAACAGATAATAATTGCTTCGGATGTCGGGGAAAAATGTATCGGTTGGTTTGATCCAGATGAGCTGTGAGGCCGACAAGGCTGCAAACCTTGAAAAATCGGTCGCCCTGATCAGGAAAGCCGCTGCTAAAGGGGCTCAGATCATCTGCCTCCAGGAATTATTCTTATCAAAGTATTTCTGCTGGGAAGAGAATTATGACTGTTTCACCCTGGCCGAGTCGGTTCCGGGTCCCACGACGGCAACCTTCCAGGAACTGGCTGCCGAACTCAAGGTCGTTCTGATCGCCTCCCTTTTCGAGAAACGCGCCCGCGGCATTTACCATAATACGGTGGCTGTTCTGGATGCCGACGGAAAATACCTGGGCAAATACCGCAAACATCATATTCCCGACGATCCTGGTTATTACGAAAAATTTTACTTCACTCCCGGCGACGGAGGCTACCAGGTGTTCAAGACAAAGCACGGCCGTATCGGGGCTCTCATTTGCTGGGATCAGTGGTACCCCGAAGCAGCCCGTATCGTAGCGCTCAAAGGTGCCGAAATCATATTCTATCCCACTGCAATCGGCTGGGCCTTAAACCAGGATGCCGAAACAAACCGCCAGCAGTACCAGGCATGGCAAACAGTGCAAAAGGGGCATGCAGTTGCCAACGGGGTTTATATCGTTTCGGTCAATCGTACGGGAACCGAAGGCAGCATGAATTTCTGGGGCGGCTCTTTTGTTTCCTCTCCCTTTGGCGACCTCATATTCCAGGCCTCCCATGATAAGGAGGAAGTTCATGTTGAAGAACTTAAACTGGGTGTGATTGATGAGATAAGGGTTCACTGGCCCTTCCTGCGCGACAGGCGTATCGACAGCTACAGGCCTGTGATGAACCGTTTCATTGATGATGCCTACGACCTGATTTAACAAATCTTTCTTTCCATGACAAACGGTATTGTTCACCCCACTCCCAAAGACCTTGGGTACAGCTTTCCTGCCGAATGGCATTCCCACAGGGCTACCTGGCTGAGTTATCCCCATAGTAATTCCTATTCCTGGCCGGGTACTCTTGAGAATATCTTCAGTTATTACAATGCTTTCATCAGGGAGATTTCCAAAGGTGAAAGGGTTTGCATCAGCGTGAGGGATGAAGGTTTAAAGGAAGAGGTAATGAGAAACCTATTGGCTTTTGGGGTGGATATGGGGCAGGTTGACCTTTTGGTCCATCCCACGAACGACGCCTGGTGCCGCGACCACGGACCGGCATTCCTGCTTAATCCACAAGCCGGCCGGCCAAAAGTTATAGTGAGCTGGAAATACAATGCCTGGGGCGACAAATACCCTCACGAACTGGATGAACAGATACCCGGACTTGCAGGGAAATTCCTGGACCTGCCGGTGTATTATCCCGGCATCGTAATGGAAGGCGGGGCAGTGGATTTCAACGGCGAAGGCACGCTTCTCACCACGACCGCCTGCCTGCTCCACGAAAACCGTAACCCCGGCCTGCTGCAGCATGAGATCGAGGAATACCTTCAGAATTTTTATGGTGTGAGCCAGGTTTTATGGCTGGAGGATGGCATAGAGGGGGACGATACCAACGGACATATTGACGACATTACCAGGTTCTTCAAGCCCGATGGTGTGGTCACCATGGTGGAACCGAACCTCCTGGATTCAAATCATTCCATACTTAATACAAACCTTAAAAAGCTGAAATCCTTCCGGCTACTTAACGGGAAGCAGCTGGATGTTGTGGAGCTGCCCATGCCCGAGCCTGTAATTTTCGAAGACCAGCGGCTTCCCGCTTCCTATGCCAACTTTTATATTTCGAATAATGCGGTGATAGTCCCGCTGTACCGCTGCAAACAGGATGAGCAGGCCATACGGATACTCGAACAGTGTTTCCCGGGACGTAAAGTTGTGGGTATAGATTCAGTTGAGATCATCTGGGGGCTGGGATCATGGCATTGCCTGAGCCAGCAGGAACCTGCCTGATACCAGGACACTGCAGCTATACTCCTGCCGTCATCACCAGGTGATCGGCAATCACCAGCGCTGCCATGGCTTCTACGATGGGAACAGCGCGGGGAACCACGCAAACATCATGCCTCCCGCTGCCGGTGAACTGCACCGGCTGTCCAAGTTTGTTTACCGTTTCCTGGGACTGTTTGATGGATGAGACAGGTTTGAAGGCGACCCTGAAAAACACAGGCATCCCGTTGGAAATGCCGCCCTGTATGCCGCCCGAAAAATTGGTCCTTGTTTGCAGGTTTTCGCTATCGGCTCCGGCAATAAAAGCGTCGTTATGTTCCGAGCCTTTCATCCTGGCAGAAGCAAACCCCGAGCCATATTCAAATCCTTTTACCGCATTGATGCTCAGCATCGCTTTTGCCAGGTCCGACTGAAGCTTGTCAAAAACAGGTTCCCCCAGGCCAACCGGCAAACCGCTGATTGTGCAGCTGATGATGCCCCCGGCAGTATCGCCTGCTTCTTTCAGGGTATCAAGGTATTCAAACGCCTGCTGCTCTTCCCCTGGCAAGGTAAATCCCCCGATTTCACAAACCACTGCATGCACTCCTATGCCTTTTGAACGTAAAAAAAGTTTAGCAAAAGCACCGCCGGCAACCCTGGCGGCTGTTTCCCGGGCCGAAATCCTCCCGCCTCCGCGGTAATCACGGTGACCGTATTTCTTTTCCCAGGTATAATCGGCATGGGAAGGACGGTAAATTTCCTTTACATGGGTATAATCTTCTGAACGGTGATCCTTGTTGGGAATGATGAATGCGATAGGAGCCCCGGTAGTCTTACCTTCAAAAATACCCGAAATCAACTCTATAAGGTCTTCTTCCTTACGCTGGGAGGAGAAGTCACCAAAACCGGGAGCCCTGCGGTTCAGCTCAGTCTGTATGAAATGATGGTCGATTGGGAAATTGGATGGGAACCCGTCGAGTATGCCTCCTGTGAGGACTCCGTGCGATTCCCCGAAAGTGGTCAGCACGAGGATCTTTCCAAATGAATTTCCTGCCATAAAACCGGTTTAAACATCACAGCCAAAGCCGGCAAGGGAACAGCCTAAACCTGCTGCTGCTTCAGTATCTTAAGCTTGGCTTCAAGAACCTTAAGCTCACTTTTGGTCTTTTCTATTTTTTTCTCGAATTCTTCTTTAAGGATGGCAGCATTCTTTGATTTGGCCAGGAAGCCGATATTGTTTTCCCAGAGGTTCACGTCTTCCTTCATTTTACCGATCTTGCTGATGAGCAATTCCTTTTCCCTGCCTATCATCCTGCGGGCATTGGGATCGCTTTTAAGATGGTCCATCCTGTTCTGGTAATTCAGGGTTGAGATCTCAATCTCACTTATCTTCAGGCGGTCGAGGTGTTCATTCACCAGGGCCCTGTACTCATTCTGCAGCCTGTCCTTATCCTTGATGGGAATATGCCCGATATCGGTCCACTCCCTCTGGAAGTTCTTAAGGATCTCCAGGTTGACGTTCTTGTCTTCGCTGAATTCATATTCTTTCAGCCTTTTAAGAAGGTCGTTCTTCTTATTCAGGTTTTCCTCCTCATTAGCCTGGATGTTGTTGAAGTAGGATGACTTTGCATGGAAAAATTCATCGCAGGCTGCCCTGAAGCGTTTCCATATCTTGTCGGAATGCTTCTTGGGAACGGGCCCGATTTTTTTCCATTCACCCTGAAGGCGGATCATTTCCTGGCTGGTTTTCTTCCAGTCGGTATTGCCTTTGATTGATTCAGCCTGCATGCAGAGTTCAACCTTGAGGTTGTAATTGTGCAGCTGCTGATCCTTCAGCTTATCAAAAAATTCTTTTTTACCTGAGAAAAATGAATCCAGGCTGGTTTTGAACCGGGTCCATATTTCAGCATTTACTTTCTGGGGCACAGGACCAATGCTCTTCCATATCTTAAGCAGTTCATTGACCTTGTTGGTCTGGTCCTGCCATTCTTTTATCGTTTCATTCTTTAAGGTAAGAACGTCCTCGCCCTGCTCGCAAAGAGCTGTTTTGGTTTCAAGGTTCTTCGACTGTTCGTCTTCGATACGCACATAATGTTCCCTGCGGCGTTCGTTGATCTTATCAGTTGCATTCTTGAACCTTTCCCATATCTCGTCTTTTTTATCTGCAGGGGCAGGGCCTATTTCCTTCCATTCTTCGTGGTATTTCTGGAGTTTCTTGAAGGATTTCAAAACGGAAGTTTCAAGCAACAGCTCTTCGGTCTTTTCGCAAAGGGCCATCTTGGCTTCAAGGTTTTTTTTAAGGTCGAGATCCTTGAGCTCCTTGTTGACTTTTACTTTTTCGAAGAATTTCTCGACCAGGAAATGGTAGTTCTGCCAAAGGTTGTTTATCTCTCCCCTGGGAACCATCCCCACGTTCTTCCAGCGTTCCTGCAAGGTCTTGAACTCATCATAGGTCTTTTTGAGGGTCTCTTCCGAAGCGATCAGCTGCTTTAATTCCTCTATGATGAGGAGTTTCTTCTTCAGGTTTTCGTGCTTCAGTTTCTCCTGTTCTTCAACGAACCTGGCTTTATTTGCCTTATATACGTTGAAAAATTCGTTGAACTTCACATCCAGTTCATCCTGTTCGGGAGGAAGTTCCTCTTTGGTTTCCCCTTCCTGACCAAGTGCCGCCTCATATTTTAACAGGCTCTCCTCTTTTTTCTTCTTCAAAAAAGCAACTTTTATCAGTGCGATCGTGGTTTTGATCGCATTGATGTCGTCTTCCTGTACAACTTTTTCGAGGATATCGATCAGCTCTGACCGCGATTTCTGGTCATAGTCAGCCTTTTCTTCATGGCTTTCATGCTCGGCCGCGAGCTCTTCTTCATGATCTTCATGGTCTTCATGATCTCCCTGGTCATCGGCCAGAGGTGGAACCAGTTCGGCGTGGAATTCTTCGGTTGTTACTTGTTCTGTCTGATTTGACTCAGTTGGCAGAGGGCTATTTTCAATAGGTTCTGCATTAACTGCAGAAGAATTCTCCTCCCGTACAGTATCTTCTACTGACCCGGGATTCGGGGTGTTTTCTGTGTTTTCCATTCTGAATTAACGTCCAATTAATCATACTTTGTTCAGAGTCCGACCAAAGCCGGTTATTATAATTTCCAAAAGGGTAGCAAAGATACTAAATTAAATGACAGGGTATAAAAAAACACTGAAAACCCTGCTTAAGGCATGGACTTGCGGTTAAATATGATATACCCGAAGTTAAGATTGAAAATGAAGCTGTTAGGCATTTTATCGTAATAATTGACACGAAAAGAAATTGGTCCGAGCGGGCTGTTATACACAAAACAGGTGGAAGCCATCCACGACCTGTCGCTGATCACGGGTCCAAGCCGGGCAGTATGGGTTAAAGGGTCCTCGTAGATCTCCTGGTAAGGTTGGAAGAGATATCCTTCAAGCCTGTAGTCAATCTTTTTGAACACCCTTACAAGCACTTTCAGCCCCGCGCCCGCATAACTGAGGGCCCTGAAGTTGGGTAAAATAAGGGTCTGGCTTTCGGGAATCGGCTGAAAAGCAGGGGAATGGATAAGAGTTGATACATAATTACTGAAAAGCTGCTGGTTTGAGACCACCATCTCCCCGTAAAAGCCAAATTTGACAGGCCCCAGCGATTTAAAGTAATTATCATAGAGCAGCTTTAGCGCAAACCAGTCGTGATACTCCTCAATTTCATTCATGGAAGGGCTGGTCGATCCCGGTAGGAAATCTTCATGCCCGTTTACATAGGTAAAGCTTAATAAAAGCCTGGCCCCTGCATTCGGGTACTGTTTCCTATTCAGGCTGTTCAGTTCAAAGCAAACCGAAGGGGCAAAGTAGTTAAACCCGGTCTGATCAGCTGTGTCATAACGTGTAAACTGGTTCGACTGGTAGTATTTGTCATTGGTAAAGGCATAAACCATGCCGAGTTCCAGTTTGCCTGCATTAGTGACGGGGATCCCTATGGATGCATTCCCGAAATACTCTCTTTCAATGATATAAGAGGGGGTTTTATCGTCAAAAAAGAAGGTGGAATTTTTAAAATAATCAAAATGATTATATGTATAATCCAGGTTGATGTACCAGGGGTATTTTGAATTGAAGTCCATCCTGCCCGAGATCTTTGCCGAGGCATAGAATTTTCCGAAATACCCGTTTGCAAGAAAGTGCAATGCTTTGGACCATAAATATTTGTACCGTATTTCGAGAAATGCTTCATTTACTGTTCCAAGAGAGAGGTTACCGCCGAAATCGGCGCTGAATTTATCCGACTTGTGTATGTCGAGGATGAGGTCGTAATGAGCGGTTTGGGGATTGTACCTTGCCACAGGGTAAATCGTCTTCACAAACCCTTCATCAATAAAGCGGTAATACCCGGGCCTAAGTTCATCCAGGCTGATCAGCTCTTTGCCGTGTTTGAGCACTTGTTTCACATAAGTGCTTTGGGCCCTGTTAAGCCCCTTGGTAATAATGGAATCGAATATCAATGCAGGCTGCCGGCTCCTGAATTCTTTCCTTCGTCTGAGCAGGTCTTCGGAGTTCACCGTGTCGTGCACCAGTTTGCGTATGGAAGCGATGCTTCTCATGGCCGCTGCATAGCCGCTATCGGCCAGTACAGCGGTATGGCTGAAATCGAGCAGGTCAACCTTGGGAACATTCGGAAGGATCAGGACCGAGTTAGGGTAGGGGATGTTTGAGCTTTGTTTTCCCATCAGCATGACCAGCAGCTGGGATACAGGGTCTTCGGGATCAGGCTTGTCATAGCGTTCAGCCACGCGGCTTCCGATAATGACATCCGCCTTGAAATCATCAGCAGCCACATTGGTGGGGAAGTTGTTGTACATGCCGCCGTCGTACATGAGTTTATTATTCAGCACAACGGGATTATAAACGAAAGGAATGCTCATCGATGCCCTGATGGCGCTTGGAAGGTCTCCTTTTTTTATAATGACTGCGGATGAGGAATCGATGTCGGCCACAACGCAGCGAAATGGAATGAACAGTTTGTTGAAATCCCCTTCGGCCGCGGCATTCGGAGGCGCAAAGATCTCCATGAAGCGGAAGTCGACCATGAAAGGTGATTTAAGGCTTACAGGCAGGGATGAGGTAAGTTTCTTTTTCGGATTAAGGTCTAGGGATATCCAGCTTGCATTAGGCTCTTCCCTGCGGTAGTAATAAACATATTGGTCATACATCAGGCCCGAGGCGTTTCTCTGGAATTCTTCGGAACTGATCAGTTTTTCAATCTCATCGGGAGTGTAACCCGATGCGTAGAGCCCGCCGATAATGGCTCCGACCGAAGTTCCTGCAATAAAACTGATGGGGATATGCTGTTCCTCAAGGGCCCTCAGAACTCCGATATGCGCCCCTCCCTTGCTTGCCCCTCCCGAAAGTATGACGGCAACTTTCTGGGAATGAACGGGTGCGCAACAGAATAAACCACTGATAAGGATTACGAGCAGTCTTTTGAACATCGGGATGATTTGGATGATCAAAGGTATGGAAAAATGCGGGATGAAAGCGCTTCGCGGAGATCCCCAGTCCCCCGGCAATCTCCTAAACTTTCTCCAGAGCCTGTTCCACGTCGGCAATGATATCTTCCACTTCTTCGATACCAACCGAGAACCTGACCAGTTCATCCGAAATGCCACCCTGTCTTCTTGCTTCAGGGGATAGTTTTGAATGGGTCATGGAGGCGGGATGCTGGATCAGGGTTTCTATGCCTCCCAGGGAAACTGCGAGAACACAAAATTCAACGGCGTTCATCATTTTTCGGCCGGCTTCAAGACCGCCTTTCAAGCCAAAGGATATCATGGCCCCAGGGCCCCTCATCATTTTCTTGCCAAGTTCATACTGGGGGTGTGATTTCAGCCCGGGATAAAGCACCCATGCCACTTTCGGGTGTTTCTCAAGATATTCGGCCACTTTCATCGCATTTTCCTGCGCACGGTCAAGGCGGATTGCAAGTGTCTTAAGCCCACGCCTTGTAAGAAAAGCCTGATGGGGGTCCATATTGCAACCCAGGTTCACCATCATGGTGCGTACCCTTTTGTATTCAACGGGATCTTTAACAATGACAATCCCTCCCACGATATCGGCATGGCCGTTGAGGAATTTGGTCAGTGAATGGAGAACGATATCGGCCCCCTGGTCCAAGGGATTTTGAAGGTAAGGGCTGCAGAAAGTATTGTCGACGCATACCGGGATGTTGTGCTCGTGTGCGATCTCGCAGATAGCGGGAATATCCGAAATTCCCATGGTCGGATTTGCCGGGGATTCAAGGTAAATAAGGCTTGTATTGGGGCGGATGGCGTTACGGACCTGCTCCAGGTCGGTGGTGTCGATATAGGTCGACTCCACGCCGAACTTTGCGTAAGTGCCTTCCATGATCCCGCGGGCCGGTCCGTAAACAGCATTATGGCTTACGATATGCTTGCCGGCGCCCAGGTAACTCATGTAAACCGTATTCACTGCCGCCATCCCCGAAGATGTGGCTATCCCGTCGCGCCCGTGTTCTAGCATGGCAATGGTCTTTTCAAGATCCAGGGTAGTGGGGTTGTCAATACGGGTGTAAATATAGCCGTCGCTCTCACCCGAAAAAAGGCGGGCTCCGTGTTCGGCGCTGTCAAAAGCAAAAGTCGAGGTCTGGTAAATAGGCATGATCACGCTGCCGTGGGGATCTTTAAACCCCTCACCATGTACAAGTGCGGAATTGAATCCGGAATGTTTCTTTTTCATATAAATATTTGATTATAAGGGAATTGAATATTCTGGAATTATTTCCTGACTATTTCTATCACGTTTTCAATAGCAGGATTAAGGTGGCGTTTTACAGCACAAAGTGATGCAGACTGAATAAGCGCCGAGTCATATTTCTCGGGAAAATGCGCCGGTATGTAGATCTTTATAATGAATTTCCCTACGTTCTTTGTTGCAGGGTCTATGCTGTAATCAAGGCTGAGGCTGACATCCTGGGTGGGGAGCCCGCGCTGGTCGCAGAACCCTTTAACGTAGATGCCTGCGCAGGTAGCCAGGGATGAGAGGAATAAAGCAAAAGGGGTGGGGGCGCTTCCTTCACCGCCCGAGCGAACCGGCTGGTCTGTTTCAACTGTAAATCCTTCGAGCTTTGCATTAACCTTCTTGAGCCCTGAGAAATATACTTCTATTGACATGTGTAGATGTGTTAGAGTGTTTTGGCCTGCAAAGGTAGAAAAAATCAACAAAACAGAGCAACAAATCGGCAATGAAATTGTGAATGTTCAGCATATACCGACCCGGAAAATATTTTCGAAAATATTTATAAAATCTTTACATTCGGAATTTTATGTAGTATCTTTACCTATCATTTCCACATCAAAACCTGGCATATGAATGAAAATTCAGGAATACAGGAAAGGCTTTTCCAGTCTGTAAAAAGCCGGCTTGCACCCAATATCTCTTTTGTACATGACCTCTCGGAGCTTTTAGGGATAAGCTACGACAGCGCTTACCGGAGGATCAGGGGACAGAAAGACCTCACCCTGGAAGAACTGAAGCTCATCTGCACCCATTACTGCATCTCAATGGACGAGATCCTGAATTTCCAGTCCGACAACGTATCCTTCAATACCATGTCCATCGGCAAGGGGGGCTTTACATTTGAAAGCTGGCTTAACACCCTGCTGGTGGAAATGAACAACATCTATGATTGCAGGAACAGGGAAATCATCTATGCGGCAAAAGACATCCCCATATTTTACTATTTTGAATTTCCCGAAATAGCCGCTTTTAAATTTTTCTTCTGGCATAAAATCCTGATCCCGAACGCCGATTATAAAATCGACCATTTAATCCTCGAGGCCCCTGAAGATCTCTTTGAAACCGGTCGTAAATTGCTTCGCTGTTACATGAGGATCCCCGTAATGGAAATATGGAGCGAGCATACCATATCGAGTGTACTGCGCCAGATCGAGTATTGCCTTGAGTCGGGTTTCTTCGGGCAGAGGGAAGATGCCGTCAGGCTCTGCAACGTTCTGGATCTATGGCTTGATCATGTACAGAGCCAGGCCGAACATGGTTTCCAGTACATGCTGGGCCGTCCTCCCGAAGGGATTGAAAACTCTTACAAATTATTTCAGAACGAGGTGCTGGTAAACGACAACACTATACTTGTGAATGCCAACGGCCACAAAACAGCTTACCTTACATATAATATCATCAACCAGCTGATCACGAACCATCCCGCGTTTTGCCTCCAGATCGAAGATTCACTGAAGAACCTCATGCAGAAATCCACAATGATAAGCGGCACCTCCGCAAAAGAAAGGTACCGCTTCTTCAATTCACTGCACGAAAAGGTTAAACTTCTCAGGCAAAAGACAGAACGGACTGATTAGCCCGTTTCAGGCTGTTTTTATAAGCAGTTACTGTATTCCTGAACAATATTGCCAGCACGACGGTCATCAGTCCTCCCGGTATCGGCAGCAATGCGCCTGCAATGCCGGTTGTTGAAGCCACGTTGATTCCTCCGCGGATGATGGGCACCAGTTTTGCAGGATCAGTTTTTGAGGGAATTTCCTTAACCAGGTTCGAATAGATGTCGATGATGCAAACACCTTTCTTAAGCCATTGGGCTTGTATATATTCAGGGAATTTGGTCACCACTACAAGGAAATCGGCCCTTTTCACATGGGAAATAAGATTTGCCGAATCCTTATTGATAAAGGTCAGGGGGCTGTTGTTGGGAACAACTACCGATGCTGCCGACCTAACGATCATTTTCGTAAGGCTGTTGCTGAAAAACCCATCGTCGAGCACAAACACCCATTCCTTTTCGGGCAGGATCTGCAGACCGGCTTCTTTGAACATCTCATAAAGGGCTGTGGGCAGGCACATCGGGTACCTGGCAGTATTCAGGTCGGGGAACATGGTATTGATCATATTCTGCGGATGAAAACCCTCCACTTCCTTAACGGGGTCGATACGGTTGACAATCCTGACCGGGTTGAAGTGTTCGGGCAGGGGCTGAAGGAGAACGATGGCTTGCACCTCTTCATCGGCATTCAACCTGTCGATCACATCGAATACGTCCTTTTCAGAAGCTTCATTCGGAAGGATTTCCTTAAAAACCCTGAGGCCAACGCCCTGGGCCATCTGAACATGCATCGGTATATTGTATTTTGAAAGAGGAACGCAGTTGAACCCGACAAAAGCGATGCCCGGTACCTGATGGTATTTTTCCTGTAAGGCTGCAATTTCGGTTTTCACTTCCCCGAAGATCTGATCCCTGATCATTTCTCCCTTGATTATCCTGGTTTCCATATTTTTCTATTTTACGATTTGAGAATGTTTAACAATCAATCAATCAGTCAATCAGTCAATCAGTCAATCAATCCCTGAGGCATCTCACCGATAATCCCGACTTCTTATCGGAACCTGTGAAAAAAATGCCACTCTCGGAATTGCCAAGCTGGAAGGATTTTGCGACTTCCTGGTCCTGCTGAGTTGAGGACCACCATTGACAAGCAGGAGATTCTGCTGCTGAAAACCTGCCGGTATTAAAACGAAAGCCGCCACGAAATGCAAAGGAATTTGAATTTTTTGACGTTGTGTTACTGCTGTCGGCTTTTTGCCGTATGACTCCAAGGAGTTGTTTCCCGCCTTCGGTTCCGCCACCGAGACAGGCAACAAGGGATTCCCATTCAGGCATCGAGGGCACATGCCAGCCTTTGGGGCAAAGGCCGCGGCTGTCGGCCACGGCATTCCAGTTATATAATCTTCCGTAGATCCCTGTACCTGTATTTTCATTCAGGTACCAGCAGGTGGCAGGCCCTGATGAAGCTCCCCATTCAAGGTTCCCCTGCACCTCGTTGATTGCATCCCCGTTGCGGTAATGAGACTCTTTAAGGTTCCCGGCCATCCATACCTGCCCTCCAAGAGCCAGGGTATGATAATAATTTCCGTCTGCATCGGGTATTGTATCCGGAAGAATCGAAAAAGTCCCGCCTTTCACATTTGCCAGAGGTTTATTACCCAGGATGGCATATTCATTCAACCTGGCCTTATTAAGCTCGTAAGTTGCCTGGCTCCTGTTGATAGGAATTTTGATTTTTGAAGCCAGGAAAATACCGGTCCCGAAACCAAGTACTGTTGAAAGGGGAATCGGGATGAAAGATTCAATGGAGGGCACAGGCTCACCCAGGACCCCCGGCTGGGTGTGGGCATTTGCATAAGCAATGGTGATGACAGCCCCAAGGATCAAACCTGAAATACCGCCGATTACAATAGCAGCCCCTGCTCCTTTTCGCCTTATCTTGAGTACATCTATTTTCCTGATATCAACCTTCGATACTTCATAATCCCCGCTGGAATACTCGGCCTTGCTTCTTGATTCGGACAGGAGGATGGCCGAATCCTTAAGTTCAACCAGCATCCTGGGCTTTCCTTTGTATCCTTTTGGCGGGTAAACCCATGTCTCGAAAAGTTTATCGGGAGTGACGGGAATAGTATTTGCCTGCCAGGACGGAGCTGTCTTTTGGCCGTAAGCCGGAAAACAGTAAGCCATGACGGCCAAAAAGAGAAGTATGTTGTGTGAAATCGTCCGGGTCTTCATGGTACAGGTTTTTAAATCTCGCAATCAAAACTACAATCGGTCGGTTGCGGATCAAAACTGATTTTCACCGGCAGTAGGGCGGGATTTGCTCAAAACGCAAAATGAAGGGCCAACTCTCTCCCACATCCGCAGAAATTGCAAAAATTGAGCATACTCAGCGACTATTCCGCGGATTTCACCGATTTATCATGCCTGATTCCATTAAATCAATAAATTTGCTTTATTAATTATTCCTGACACATTAATCCAACAAAACATATGAAAAAACTCAGTCTGACTTTTATTGCCATGCTTCTGATCGGGCTTGTATGGTCCCAGGATGAAGCAAGGTTGATGCGGTTCCCCGCCATTCACGGGAACCAGATCGTATTTACGTATGCCGGCGACCTGTATTCGGTTGACAAATCAGGCGGAACGGCACGCAAACTCACTAACGACGAGAACGGCTACGAGATGTTCGCCCGTTTTTCGCCCGACGGGAAGCAGATCGCTTTCACTGCCCAGTACGACGGCAATACCGAAGTATATACTATACCTGCGGATGGAGGGGTGCCTGTTCGCCTGACTTATACCGCTACCTTGAACCGGGATGATATTTCGGACCGCATGGGGCCGAACAATATCGTGATGACCTGGAAGGACAATGAAAACATCGTTTACCGTTCACGCAAACAGAGCTTCAACGATTTCAAGGGACAGCTTTTTATCACCAGCGTAAAAGGCGGCCTTAGCGAGGAACTCCCTTTGCCCTGCGGAGGTTTCTGCAGCTATTCCCCCGATAAGTCGAAACTTGCCTATAACCGCGTGTTCCGTGAATTCCGTACCTGGAAATATTACAGGGGCGGCATGGCCGATGATATCTGGATCTATGATTTCAAAACCAAGCAAACCGAGAATATCACCAACAGCCCCGCCCAGGAGATTTTCCCGATGTGGGTTGGGGATAAGATCTATTTTGCTTCCGACAGGGACCGTACGATGAACCTTTTCGTATACGATCTCAAAACAAAGGAAACCAAAAAACTTACCGATTTCAAGGAATTCGACATCAAGTTCCCTTCGCTTGGCGACAATGCCATAGTATTTGAGAATGGCGGATTTATTTATGTTTTCGACCTGGCAACCCAGAAATATGCCAAGGTTACCGTCACTATTGCCAATGACCTGATCACCGGGAGGAACCAGCTGAAAGATGCAAGCAAATTCATCAATTCATCGTCCATTTCTCCCGATGGCAAGCGCCTGGCCTTTGATGCCAGGGGGGATGTGTGGACCTTGCCTGCAAAGACCGGCATCACCCGCAACATCACACAGACCAGGGGCGTTCACAACCGTGACGTGGCCTGGTCGCCCGACGGGAAGTACATCGCTTTCATTTCGGACCGCACAGGTGAGGATGAGATCTTCATTGCAAAGCAGGACGCAACCGGCGACGCCGTACAGATAACCAAAAATGCAGATACTTATAAATATTCCTGCACCTGGTCGCCCGACAGCAAGAAACTTTTGTGGGCCGATAAAATGCTGAGGCTGCAGTATGTGGATATAGATTCGAAGGAAGTCACAGTGGTTGACCAGGCCAAAGCCTGGGAATTCAACAACTACAGCTGGTCGCCCGACAGCAAATGGGTCACTTACGCATTTCCCGACCGCCGCAATTTCGGCATAGTTTACATTTATGAACTGGCTTCAAAAACCAAAACTGCAGTTACAGATACCTGGTACAGCTCGGGGGATCCCGCTTTCAGCAACGACGGCAAATACCTGTTCTTCACCTCGAACCGCGATTTCAATCCCACTTATTCAAACACTGAATGGAACCACAGTTACAGTGATATGACCAAGATCTATTTCGTGACCCTGGCCAAGGCAACTCCAAATCCGTTCGCATATGAGAACGACGAGGTAGCAGTGAAGAAGGACGAAGCGAAAGACGAAGCGAAAGACGAAGCGAAAGACGTGAAGAAGGACGACAATAAGGACGTGAAGAAGGACGTAAAGAAGGACGAAAATAAGGACGTGAAGAAGGACGCCGTTCCTGATGTAAAAGTGGATGTTGACGGCATTATTGACCGCATCGTTGTGCTGCCTGTAGATGCTTCGAATTACTACGGCGTTTCGGCCATTGGCGACAATGTATATTACATCAAAGGCGGGCGCCGCGGACAGGGCGGGCTTGCAACCTTTAATCTTAAAGAGAAGAAGGAAAGCGTACTTGGCGATTTCTACAATTATGATATCTCGGCCGATTTCAAGAAAATGATGGTCGGGGGCATGGGCAAGTATGCAGTGATTGACCTCCCCAAAGGTGGCAAGATCGATGTGAAAGACTGGGTCGATGTTTCGAACATGAAGCTCGTCATTGACCTGAAGGCCGAATGGTCCCAGATATATAACGAGAACTGGAGGCAGATGAAATATTTCCTGTATGCCCCCAATATGCAGGGACTGAATTGGGACAACATCAAAAAGAAATACGAACCCCTGGTTGCTTATGTCAATAACCGTACCGACCTTACTTATATTCTGGGAGAGATGGTGGCCGAGATCAGCATAGGGCATTCCTATGTGGGTGGCGGCGACAGGCCCGAACCCAAACGCGTTAAGATGGGCTTGCTGGGTGCTAAACTGAGCAGGGACGGATCGGGTTACTACCATATTGACAAGATCCTCAAAGGCGAGAACTGGAACCGTGAAGAACGCTCACCTCTTACCGAGTTGGGAGTGGATGTGAAAGAAGGCGATTTCATCATCGCCATCAACGGAAAATCCACAAAGGACATGAACGATATTTATGAAGCCCTTGTGAATACGGCAGGGAACCAGGTTGAGCTTACCGTTAACGCCAAAGCTTCGCCCGACGGAGCCCGCAAAGCCATCGTCGTTCCTACCGATGACGAGGCCAAACTGTACTATTACAACTGGGTGGAAGACAATATTAAAAAAGTAAGCGATGCCAGCAACGGTGAAATCGGCTATATCCATATTCCCGACATGAGCGCCGAAGGCCTCAACGAATTCGTGAAACATTTCTATCCCCAGCTCAACAAGCGCGCCCTGATCATCGACGACAGGGGCAATGGGGGAGGTAATGTGTCGCCCATGATCATAGAACGCCTCAACCGCGAAATGACCATGATCAATATGAGCCGCAACACCGAAGGCACACCCGGGCGTCTTGAGATGCAATGGGGGCCCAAATGCATCCTGATCGATAGTTACTCCGCCTCCGACGGTGACCTCTTCCCATACCAGTTCAAGAAACTGAAGATCGGCAAGGCTATCGGCCTGCGCACCTGGGGTGGAGTCGTTGGGATACGCGGTTCACTGCCCTTTGTTGACGGCGGCAGCCTGATGAGACCCGAATTCGCTCCTTACGATACCGAAGGCAAGAACTGGATCATCGAAGGCCACGGGGTTGATCCCGATATCGTTGTCGACAACGACCCTGCAAAGGAATACGCAGGCGAAGACCAGCAGCTCAACCGCGCCGTTGACCAGATGAAGGAAGAACTGAAGAACTGGCCAAAGGAACTGCCGTCGCACCCGGCATTCCCCGATAAGACGAAATAACGACTTGCCCTCCTATAACAAAAAAACCGGTTTCTTTTGGGGCCGGTTTTTTTATTAAAAAGCCGCTTGTTGAAATAATTTCAGCAGATCTGCATTACTTTTGCAGTGTCAGCGGATTAAGGAATAATACTTAATCCTCAAAAAGATGAAAAAGATTCAGAAAGTTATAATATTATTGTTGATGTTTATGCCAGATCTGATCATGGCTGAGAATAAGGAGATTCCGTTTACACTTGACGATCGTGACAGGTTGATTCGTACAGAACAGAAAATGGAGGCGGTGAATACAAAAATTGATACCAAGGTCGATGGGTTGAGATCTGAAATGAAAGCTCGCTTTGAGACCGTTGATAAAAGATTTGAAAACATGGACAAGCGTTTTGACCAGCTCTTTAACTTCCTGTGGGCCATCATTGGCATCTTTACGACTATGATGGTAAGTGTTTTCGGCTTTGCATTCTGGGATAGAAAGCTTTCCCTGGCTCCGATGAAAAGAGAAGATGATAAGCTCAAATCAGTATTGCGTGAATTTTCCAGAACCCAGCCAAAACTGGCCGAGATCCTAAGAAATGCAGGACTGCTTTAATTAGCCGGCAGTCGGCAATCAAAAACCAGCAGTCAGATCCGTAAATCGCTTTCTTTTCCCAGGATGCTCCTGATTTTTTTTACTTTGTCTGCGGATGGCATTTCCCCTTCTATCCAGTGGATTTTCATACCCTGTCGCTCCATTCGCCTGAACCAGGTCATCTGGCGTTTGGCGAACTGGTGGATGGCCGTGTTGAGAAGCCTGAACATTTCGTCATTGCTAATTTCACCTTCCAGGTAGAGGGTGAGGAATTTGTATTCAAGTCCGTAAGCCCTGAGGCGGGCAGATGGGATGCCTTTTTCGAGCAAGGCCCGCACTTCTTCAATCATGCCGTTCGAGAGACGTGATTGAAGCCTGTCGGTGATCCTCCTGCGCACGATCTCTCTTCCGGGCTTAATACCGAAAAGGATGCGGGATGCAGGATGCGGGATGAGGGAGGTTCCCGCCGTTGCATCTGAAGATTCAGTGTCCCTGCGCCTCATTTCGATCTCCAGGGCCCTGAGCATCCGGGACCGGTCAACAGTATCGGTGGTGCTGTGGAGCTTTTTCAGCCGGCCCAGTTCTTTCAGTAAAGAGGCATCATTGAGGGAACTCATGCGTAAGGCAAAACCGGGATCTGAGGGCGCTTCGGGAAGGGAATAGCCTTTGAGAACCGCTTCGAGGTACATGCCGGAGCCCCCGCAGAGGATTGGGAGTTTACCCCGGGCGGTAATATCCTCAAAAGCTACTGCGAAATCTTTCTGGTAAGTGAAAATATTGTATTCCGAACCGGGTTCGGCAATGTTGATCAGATGGTAAGGAATCGAAACGCCTTCGACAATATAATCATCCAGGTCCTTGCCCGAACCAATATCCATGCCACGATAAACCTGACGGGAATCGGCAGAGATCACTTCTCCATTTATCTCAAAGGCAAGACGGGCCGCCACCGCGGTTTTACCGCAGGCAGTCGGGCCAAGGATGACGGGCATCACTGTCATGTACAGGTTACAAATTACAAATGCCTTTATTTGTACATGGTACATTGTACCTTGTACATTTATTTGTCCAGGGCTTCATAAACCGAATTCTGGCTTTTATATTCCGGCACGATCTGTTTCATCCGGCGGACAAGCTCCGTATCGTCGCAATGGCTGGTAAGTTCCACCAAAGCTTCAATCTCTGACCTTACTTGTTCAGGGTCCTGCTCACGCACCTTGGCGATCATGATCAGGGGATGATGCGTGGGAAGCGTGTTCTCCTGAAGATTGAGCAGCTCTTCATAAAGTTTTTCGCCGGGCCTCATCCCCGTGAAAACGATCTGTATATCCTTCCCGGCCTCCAGGCCCGAAAGCTGTATCATGCGTTTGGCCAGGTCAATGATTTTAACGGGCTTGCCCATGTCGAAAATAAAGATCTCGCCTCCCTTGCCCAGGGCCCCGGCTTCAAGGACCAGCCTGCAGGCTTCGGGAATGGTCATAAAATACCGTATCACCTCGGGATGCGTCACGGTAACAGGTCCTCCCTTTTCAATCTGCTGCCTGAAAAGCGGGATTACCGAACCGTTGGAACCCAGCACATTACCGAATCGGGTCGTGATAAACGACGTACGTTCCAGCCGGTTCATTGATTGGCAATAGATCTCGGCTATACGCTTGCTGGCCCCCATGACGCTGGTGGGGTTCACCGCCTTATCCGTCGAGATCATAATGAATTTCTTCACCCCGAACTCCATCGAAAGGTCGGCCATCACCCGGGTCCCGTGCACATTGGTAAACACGGCTTCGCCGGGATGGGCTTCCTGCACAGGCACATGCTTGTAGGCCGCTGCATGAAACACAATCTGGGGTTTGAATTGCTCAAAGAGCGACCTCATCCGCAGTACATTACACACATTGCCCAGGATGAAATCAATAGAAATGTCTTTAATGGAGGCTTTGCACTCAAGTTCCAGGCTGTTAAGCGGGGTTTCGGCCGAATCGATAAGGATCATGCGGGCGGGCACGAAACCTGCCACCTGCCGCACTATCTCCGAACCAATGGAACCCGCGGCACCCGTGATCATCACCACTTTATTGTTCAGGTACTGGCGGATGTCGTCGGTATCGAGTTCGATCACATCCCGTTCAAGCAAGTCTTCGATATTCACCTGCCTGATCTGGGAGAAGCTTAGCTTCCCGTTCACCCAGGCAATGGCCGGGGGAACCGCCAGGACTTTCGTGTTATATCTGAGGCAAAGGTCCACCAGCTCCTGCCTGTAAGCAGGGTCAACAGGGTGGTATGCCAGGATCAGCTGGGCTATGGTCCGGTCTTTCAGAAGGGGCTCCAGCTTTGAAGGAGGGAAAATATCAACCCTTTCAAGTTTTTTATACTGCTTGCCCTTATCCTCGTCGATGAAAGCGATCACCTTATACCGGGTAGCAGCATCATGGTCCATCACATGCTTGGCGTTGATCCCTTCCTCCCCTGCTCCGTATATGATCACGTCAACGCGCTGCCCGCCGGGATTCTGGAATTCAAGCCATGCGATCTTCACCGTGGTCCGGAACAGTATCATGCCTACCGTCGTGATGAGGAATTCAAGAAGGATGATGGTGGTGGGGATCATAAACCAATGCATGGTAAACCAAGTAATAACATTGGTAAGCCCGAGGACTACGCTGCCTATCACCAGGGTAATCATCACCCTCAGCCCGTCGGCCGTGCTGGTGTAACGTATGAGGCCTGCATGGGTGCGGGAAATTAAAAAACTTATGCCCCTCACTGCAAGGATCCATGGGATCAGAACGGCAAAGGGTTTGCTTTCACTGGCCGGGATGTCAAAGTTGAACCTGAGCAGGTAGGCGAGTATGACGGATCCCAATACGATCAGCAGGTCGATAAACCAGATGACAGCCCGTGGGGTGTTCCTTCGAAGGGATAAAATGTTCATAGCGTCATCAAAAGTAAATAATCCTGCTCAATTATAAACAATGGGAATAATATATGAACAGGGAGAGGATAGGGTGGGGATTTTTCCTAAATTTGCTTTTTCCTCCGACATTTCAAAAATCGCTATAATGAAAAACACAGCTTTTACCAAGTTCCATGAGGCCATGGGTGCCAAGATGGTGGAATTTGCAGGATATTACATGCCGCTTCAGTACGAAGGGGTTATCGCCGAACATGAAACCGTGCGCAGGGGCGTAGGAGTTTTCGATGTTTCGCATATGGGTGAGTTCTGGGTGAAAGGCCCTAAAGCCCTGGATTTCGTGCAATGGGTAACTTCGAACGATGCATCCAAGCTGGTTCCCGGGAAGGTGCAGTACAGCTGTTTCCCGAATGGAAAGGGCGGTATCGTTGACGACCTCCTGGTGTACAAGGTCGACAACCTGACTTACCTCCTGGTGGTGAACGCCGCCAATATTGATAAAGACTGGGCCTGGTGTACCAAAAACAATAAAATGGGAGCCGATCTTTACAATGCATCGGATGAGATTTCGCAGCTGGCCATACAGGGCCCCAAAGCCCTGGAAGCCATGCAGAAACTTACCGATACCAAGGTTACCGACATGGAGTATTACACCTTTAAAAAGCTCACTTTTGCCGGCGTTAAGGATGTGATCTTTGCAACTACAGGTTACACGGGGTCGGGCGGATGCGAGATCTATATGTCCAATGCCGATGCCCCTAAAATCTGGAACGCAGTGTATGAAGCAGGAAAGGAATACGGCATAAAACCCATAGGCCTGGCGGCCCGCGATACCCTCCGGCTCGAGATGGGATATTGCCTTTACGGCAACGATATCTGCGATACAACTTCCCCTATTGAAGCAGGACTGGGCTGGATCACCAAATTCACCGACACCAAGGACTTCATCGATAAGGCTTACCTGTTAAATCAAAAGACGGGGGGCGTGAAACAACGCCTCGTGGGTTTTGTGATGGACGACAAGGGAATCCCCCGTCACGGTTACGACATCACCGATGCAGCCGGGAACAAAATAGGGGAGGTCACATCGGGAACCATGGGGCCATCGGTTAAAATACCCGTAGGCATGGGTTACGTCCCTGCCGCACTCTCGAAGGAAGGTTCGGTTATTTATATTAAAGTGCGCGACAAAGTGCTGAAGGCACATGTGGTGAAGTTCCCTTTCTATAAAGGGTAGATATACTAAGTGGGTTTAAGGAACGTTATAATCGGGATGCAAGATACAGGATACAGGATAAGTGAAATCCTGCATCCTCCATCCTGCATCTAAAAAGTAAATACATATGATAAAAGCAATGAGTAAGGTAAAAAGCATAGGGTGGACATCCATAGTGATGATTGCCCTGGTAATCGCCATGGGTCTCGGTACCGAGAGCTGCAAATCAACGGGCAAGATGAGCAAAAAAGACCGCAAGGCCGCCATCGCGCTTGCAAAGCAGCAGCTGCAGCCTATCATCAGCGGAACGTCTACGCTTTCGCTGCCGGACCAGGAAAAACTGGTAAACGAAATCATCAATAAAAAACTCAACGACCCAACGGTCAACGATATGGTCATCCAGGCCCAGCAGGCTATCAAGAAAGCGTATGCCGAAAAGGACAAACTGCACCAGCAGAAAGTTGATGCGGCGAGGGCGCAGCTGCTCGACATGCTGCTGAACAAGGACGGGAAGTCGGCAATCGAGCTGCAGAATGAGCTCAACGCCATCAAGTCCCAGAACCTTGGCGACAACGAGATCAGCGACCTTATAGTCAAGGTCCAGGCTAAGATTGACGGCATGAAAAACAAGCCTTCGCTGCCCATCAAGACCCAGATCGAGAACGCTTTCCAGGGCATTGCCGATGCGGCAAAAGCCGGTAATTTAACAGAAACCGACAACATCATCAAGAACACCCTGCAGTATTTCACCGATCCCGATGCCCCCGTGCTCATCATCATTTACCGCCAGGGAAGCACCGTCGATTACGACAAACCCACCACTATACAGCATTATCTCAACTTCTGCAAAGACCAGAAGAAGAGCCTGAACAGTGTGGATGCAATCCAGCAGGATGCCAGCGGAAAAATCAAAGAACTTGACCTGATCAAAAAGTAAGAAACATGAAGAAGCTATTAGCATTAACGATATTTGCGACCCTGTTTTCAACAGGTTTGCTCGCCCAGACCACGGTACCCCAGGTTGAGATCACTCCCGACCGCAAGCATGCCATCGACAGTCTTGCGCTGGAGAAAGTGCGAGACCTCTCGAAGTATATCAGCATAATAGGCGACAAGACCACGCCCTGGAGCGATGCCCAGAGGGTGATCGAACGCGCCTGCGAACTGTTCATGGACGGAGCCGAGATCGGCGTAAGCTCGATCAACCGCCCCGACCAGGTGAACAACTACAAGATTCGCGAATATTTTGACCGCCTGATGCAGTTGAATTATTCCAAGGTCGTAATCGACTGGTATAAAATTCAATACGTAAGCGATCTCGAACGCCAGCCCGACGGCACTTTTGTTGGTGTGATCACGGTATACCAGAAATTCCAGGGCTACGACAAGGAAAAAGGCCTTGTATACGAAGACACGACCAAGAAAGATATCACTATCTATGTGAAACGCAAGGAAACCCAGATCGGCGGCCGCCTTATCGGCTTCTGGGATGTCATGTTAGGCGATATCAGGGTAAAAGAAACTTCCAAAAAGTAAAACTCTGCGAAAGTTAGCTTTAATTCTTTTGTTGTTTGCGCCCCTGGTTTCCGGGGCGCAAAACAGCCTTGGCGGCATTGGAGGCGATGAAAACGTATTCTATGCCCAGACCAAGCAGGTGAACCAGTTCTTCCGCCGTTTCAACGGTGAGGAAGACGTAAGCGGCAGCCGGCTTTATGCAGGCCAGAACGCTTACCGCGACCCCAAAGCCAGGCGCAGGTACCTCAATATGCTCTTCGACAAGGAAAGCCCCCTGGTTAACGAGGACCAGAAAACAGTGTTCATCGAAGATGTCCTGAACAAAAAATCCCCGGTTTTTCTTGATTTCCATGCAAGGGACTGGTTCTGCGAAATCACCACCACCTTCACCTGGAAAAAGCAAACCATCAACATCATACTTTACCTGAGGATAGAACAGCAGAACGGGGGCTACAAATGGGTGCTTTCAAACGCCTATTGCGACAAATTCAATTCATATTTCTCTCATCTTGGCGATACAACCAACCTCAAGTTCTTTTTGCATCCCATGAGCCATGAGGTCGATTTCATGAACATCCACAAGGCACTTGACGATCCCAAAAACATAGATTACTACCTCGCCCGCGATTACGTGCCCGATTACCTGGCACTGTTCATTTCGGAACTCAAGGAAGGAAACCTTAAATTTGTATCGGTCAATAACGAGAAATTCCATGTTTTCCAGGTCCCGAACTGGTATTTTGAGATATCCTTCTTCAACCGTAACAGCTACAACAGCGGCTGGCTCATCTCAAACCTCGTCCGCCTCTCGCCTGGCGACAAAAAAGAATTACTCAAGCATTATACACATAGCAATTAGCTAAATGAGAACAAGGTTCCACACCATAGCGGTCATTATTTTAATCCTGGCCTTCGGCGGATTTGTGAGCACCCAGGCCCCGGCCCAGACCAAAAAGACAAGCAGCACACAGGCTAAACAGGGAAGCAAGAGCAGTTCGTCACAGGCCAAGGGAAGTAAAACAACCACGAAAACATCGGGCAGTAAAACCCAGCAGGGCAAGGGCTCGGGAAAATCAACCGACAAAAACGCCCCCAAAGCCGGCGCACTTCCCGCAGGACAGGATTCCGCGCTCAGGGCACAGGGCACAGGCCTTGTGAAATTCTTTGAAAGCACCCTTAATTTCCTGGCCGATAAAAAGAACACCGTCCAGGACAAGCAGGTGATCATCAACGAAAGCTACCTGAAGTTTTTCTGGGACAGCGAGGTGCAGATCGAAGACGACCTCGACTCCCACCAGGTGCCAATGTACAAGGACGTACAGAGTTACCTCACCGATGTGGACTTCTTTTTCAAACAGGCCAGGTTTACTTATAACCTGCAGGACATCAGCGTGATGACCAATGAGCTGGGGAATTCCTTCTTCAAGGTCACCTGCAACCGCAACATCAGCGGGACCAACCTCAACGATGTAAGCGTAAACAACAACCAGGTAAGGTATATCGAGATCAATTACGACGAAAGCAAGGCGCAGCTTAAGATCGTAAGCATATATACCACCAAGCTCAATGAGAAGGACGATATGCGCAACTGGTGGAACAGCCTGTCGCAGGGCTGGCAGCAGAAACTGGGAAAGGATATACAACTTGGAGTGGACCTCAGGCTTGCCCAGGTAAGTTCATACAACGATACTGCCGCCATGATAGGCGGGCAGAAAACCCTTATTGACCAGGGGGCCTTCTATAACGGCCTTACAAAGATCATAAGCTCGAAAAAGATAGACCTTTCGGGTGAGGTGATGATCTCGGACCTCAGCCCCCTGAGCAAAATGAGCGCCCTGCAGGAAGTCAGCCTTAAGGGCACCCCGGTAAGCGACCTCATGCCCCTGAGGAACCTTAATAACCTCAGGATACTGAACATCTCCAACACTGCTGTAAGCAGCCTCGAGCCCCTGCATTACTGCACCCATATCACGGCCCTGAACATCAAAGGCACGGGGATCCCCGACCTGGGACTGCTGGTGAATTTTCCATCCCTCCAGGACCTTGACCTGAGCAACACAAAGATCTCTTCGCTTGCCCCGATCAGCGCCCTGGATTCCATAGATGACCTCAGGCTTTCGTATACCCCGGTGAGCGACCTCTCGCCCATTGCCGGCCTGGTAAAGATTGAATTACTCAATATCTCATCCACCAGGGTCACTTCCCTTGAGCCCCTGAAGAACATTACAGGGCTTAGGATACTGCAGGCCGACAGCACAGGAATCTCAAGCCTGAAAGCCCTTGATAACATGGCGCTATTGCAAAGGATATCCTGCGATTATACCAGCCTGCCCAAGCAGGAGGCTATAAGCTTCATGTTAAGCCACCCTCATGCTTTCCTGGTATTCGAATCGGCCGAACTGGCAAAATGGTGGAACGGAATGAATCCCGATTGGCAGAGCCTGCTCAGCCATTTTACCGAACTCAGCAATCCGCCTTCAAAAGAACAATTGCACAAGCTGATACTTGTCGACAGCCTGAACATAGCGGGCAGGATGAACATCAAAAGCCTGGAACCCGCATCCATGCTGTCGCTGCTCAGGGTTTTATATGCTTCCAGTACCGGGGTGAGCGACATAGGTCCGCTTAAAAACCTCACTAATCTCCAGACCCTGTATCTCAATAATACTTCGGTAAGCAGCCTGCTGCCCTTGAGCGGCCTGCCTAAGCTTAAGGTCATCAGCATTGAAAACACCCAGGTTGCCGACCTCAGCCCCCTATACGGCATGAAGGACCTTGCGTTCATGTATGCCGACAACAGCCAGGTTGTTCTGAAGGAAGCCAATAAACTTACCGATAAGGATCCCGGCTGCCTGGTCATTTTTCAGACTTTCGAGAACAATAACTGGTGGAAAGGCCTGGGCAAAGCCTGGCAGGATGTGTTTATTGCCGCCGGGGAACTCAAAGGCCAGCCCGACAGGCTGCAGCTTCAGCAGATTGCCAACCTTGACGAACTCAGCATTGCCGAAAACTTCTCGATCAGCGATCTTACTCCTGTTCAGAAGCTTACCAGGCTGAAAGACCTTTCGTTTACAGGAACCACGGTGAACAGCCTGGAACCCCTGAGGAATATCCTGACCCTGGAGAGCCTGCATTGCGAAAAGAACCCCATCACCGACCTCACGCCTGTAGCGGAACTGCCTAAGCTCAGGGACCTGGACTTCAGCAACAGCCAGGTGGAGGAGCTGATGCCCATACAGAATATGAGGCAGCTCGAAAGCCTTAAATTCAGCGGTACCCCCGTAAAGAAACTGAAATACCTGGTCAACCTCACCGGGCTGAAGGTGCTGGAATTATACAACACCAAAGTAAGCAGCCTGGATGAGCTTGAAAACATACGCGGGCTTGAGAACCTGAAGATCTTCAACACCAAGATCTCGGCGAAGAAAGTTGAGAAGTTCAAGCTGACACATCCGAAATGCGAGGTGGTGTTTTATTAGATGATGGCGCTTCGCGCCGATGCGGGATACAAGAAATGAACCATGGACAGAACGATAGAAGTGTGTTTTACTCCTAAGCTCTTTGCTGATATTACGACAAAGGGCGATTATATCGTTGTGCTTGCCGATATACTAAGGGCTACAACAAGCATTTGCGCAGCCTTTCAGAACGGGGTGAAGGAGATCATCCCGGTTGCCGGCCTGGAGCAGGCCAGGGAGCTTAAAGAAAAGGGATACCTGGTTGCCAGCGAACAGGACGGCAAAAAGCTGGACTGGGCCGATTTCGGTAATTCAGCGTTTAATTTCACCCGCGAAGCCATAGCCGGGAAGACTCTGGTTTACTGCACCACCAATGGGACCAAAGCCATCGATATTGCAAAACAGGCCGATAAGATCGTCATGGGGGCTTTCGTTAATATTTCGGCTTTGACGGAATGGCTGGTTCGTCAAAACAAAAATATCCTGATTTTATGTTCGGGCTGGAAAAACAAATTCTGCCTTGAAGATTCCCTCTTTGCAGGGGCCTTGAGCGAGAAACTCCTGGCGCATCCCGGTTTCACCACCTGCTGCGACAGCGTACACGCTTCTATGGCCCTTTGGGATACCGCCAGGCCAGACCTGTTCGGGTACCTCGAGAAAGCTGCTCACCGCCACCGCCTGAAAAAACTGGATCTTGACGATGTGATCCCATACAGCTTCGAACCTGATACCACCCGGGTTATCCCCGTGTTCGAAGAGGGTGTGATAAGGAACGCAGGTTAGGCTTGCGGCCCGTCACGGTTTCCCGTTTTCTTTTGATACAGATGTTCCAGAATGGCTGTTTTTTTATTAACTTTGGAAAAACATCTCATTATGAAAACAAAAATACTTCTTGCTTCACTTGCTGTTCTCATGATTGCCGGAGCCGGCTGCAAAAAGAAATCCACAACCGATAATACCGTATACAATACGGCCTCCTGCAAGGCTAACGGGACTTTAATCAACTTTAAAACAACAAGCAATTTTACGAAATTCTGCATTATGACCGGGGTCTGCAACAATTTCCAGGCAACCTATCCCGTCATGGTTGGTGTAGGGTTCCCAGCCGATGCAGCCGCCGGGAAAACATACACAAACCATGATCCTTATGTTCAGATCATCTATATGGACAGCCAGGGAAGGGGTTTTTATTCGCGTTCCTATGATACCATTAACATTCACATCAATACCTGGGGAGGCTCGGGTGGTTACACGACCGGAACCTTTTCAGGTAAAGTGTATTATTCCTCCACCATCCCGCCCTATACCATCGACAGTGTCTACATTACCGATGGAGTGTTTAACAGCCTTATCTGGTTTACCCTGCAGAAATAGAATTCTTTAATCTCTCACGGTAAATTCCCCTCAGCGTGCTGCGGTACCAGGTGCCGGGGTTTTTCCCGGGCTTGGTCCCATTGATTTGCCGGCTGGACTGATCAGGCAGGGATTGGCTCATGTTTCCATTGTTCCAGGTGGGACTGGATGTAATCAATGACCATCTGGTGCTCTTTCTTGCCAGGACCGCACACGGTAATCGGTTCACCAAAAGCCATGCGTATGGGTTTGTCGCGGTGGATTGGTCCGAGGTAGCCGGTAAACCTTCCGTTTCCCCAGAAATCAGTTGTAATTGCAACCGGGATAACCGGGACGCAGGCAAGGGATGCGAGTTTGATCCCGAGGGAGTTGAATTCCCCGGGGATGAATTCCATCCTGCGCGTATGCTGAGGAAAAATGATCACCGAGATCCCCCCGGATATCCTTTCCATGCCTTGTTTCATTACCAGGCTGAAATCCTCCCTGGCGTTGTTCCGGCCCAGGACAATAGGGTTTCTTGAACGCATTACATCTCCGAATACCCAGTGCCTCACCAGGGAGTCCTTAACAATAAAGGTGACATCTTTCAGGGGCTGTATGATCCCGGGAAAGATCATGGTTTCAAGAGTGCTCATATGGTTGCTGATGAAGACCGCCGGTCCGCTGCAGTTCCGTATATGCTCCAGTCCGCTGATGGTGAACCTTCCCCCGCAGCTTTCGATCAGCCTGAAAATATTTTGGGATGACGACACCCAGCGCGAGGTATCGTAGATCCCTTTACGGGCCTCGGTACGGGTTGAGAAACAGATCCCGACATACCGGCTCATGAAGTAGATGCGTGAACCGAATGAAAGCCGGTCGAGCAGGTGGCGGGGGGTATCCGGCGGGGTGGAATACCCGTTGGAGCCCAGCAGAATACGAGTAATATAGTCCTTTTCCTGTTTCATAGCTTTTGCAGAAGAGGAACAAAAATACTAAAATCCGGTTGTTGGATTCTCATTATATTTGGAATGCCATTGAAATGCCGGCCAAAGAAATGATTTTTACCTTATGCGAAACCACTGCCTGATACCCATACTTGCGCTGCTGATCGTGCTGAGCGGATGCGGTAAAAAACAACAAAGGATCACCAGCCTGAAAATGCTGGAAGGAGGGAAGGTGTTCGCGGTTCCTACGGGGACTGCCGCCGACCAGATCGTTCTTAAACGTTTGCCGGATGCAAAGTTCGAATATTACAACAGTATCATCGAATGTTCATTGGCCGTTTCTGAAGGAAAGGCCGATGCCGCAGCATACGACAAACCCATCCTGAAAAATATTGCAGCCAAGAACCAGGGGCTGGTTGTCCTTGATGAGCTGATCGCCGACGACAATTACGGATTTGCAGTAAGGCTCGAATCAGGCGAACTTAAAAACACCATCGACAAAGTGCTGGCCGAAATCAGGGCGAACGGCATTTACGATGATATGAACAAGCGCTGGTTCCCGGTCCAGGGGAACCCGGTATCCATGCCCGTAATTGAAAATGAGGGGAAGAACGGGGAACTGGTTTTTGGTACAGCCGCCGTTACAGAGCCTATGTCGTTCTTCGACGCCAACAAGCAGGTCGTGGGCTTCGACATAGAGTTCGCATCGCGGATCGCCCAAAAGCTTGGTAAGAAGCTCGTCATTTCCGACATGGAATTCGGGGCCATGATACCTGCCCTGCTCTCGGGCAAGGTGGAGATGATAGGTGCAGGGCTCTCCATAACCCCCGAAAGGGCAAAGAAACTCCTCTTTTCCGAAAGTTATTATCACGGGGGCCTTGCGGTCATTGTAAGAGGCGATAAGCCGGTTGTGGAAGTCAAGCCGGCATTGATGAAGTCGGTCAACGACATCGCCAACAAGCGTATCGGGGTGCTGATGGGGAGCATCCATGATGCCTATGCCCGAAAGACTTATCCCAAAGCCGAGATCGTTGAATACCACACTCTCCCCGACCTGCTCTTTGCCCTTAATGTGGGGAAGGTCGACGTCAGTTTCCGAAACAAGGCATCGATACACGAAGTTTTGGCCAAAAACCCTGCTTTGGGGGTGCTGGCCGAGAATATATTTTCGGTTCCCATAGGAGCGGGCTTCAACAAGGATAACCCGGCCCTCAGGAATAAATTCAATGCCTTCCTGGCCGAAATAAAATCCAACGGCATTTACGATGATATGGTGGACCGCTGGATGAAAAAAGGTCTTACCGAAATGCCTGTGATCAAGAGTGGGCCTGCTACGAACGGTACCCTTAAAACCGGCATCGTCAGTGATATGGGCCTGCCTTTCGCTATGATCAAAGACGGGCAGCTTGCAGGCTTCGACATTGAGCTGGGGAGGCGTTTTGCCGCCTACACCGGCAAAACCTACGTAACGCTTGACCTGCCTTTCAGCAGCATGCTGGCTTCGCTTTCAACTCACAAGATCGATATCATTACCAGTTCGCTCACCATCACCCAAGAACGGAAAAAGCAGATTGATTTTTCCGATCCCTACTACCAGTCGCAGGTCTGCGTTATTGCGAAGAAAAAAGACATTGCAGCTTATGCGGGTGAAAACTCATCCGCAGTGAATAAAACTTGTACTCAAAAGATGTCCGAAAGCTTTTACAGCAACATCGTCTACGAAAAACGTTACCAGCACATCATCAACGGGCTGGAGGTTACCATCATCATTTCGATACTGGCAGCCCTGTTCGGGACCCTTGTAGGAGCCCTTATCTGTTATATGCGGATGTCGGAGAACAGGTTCCTGTCGGGCACCGCCGTTGCGTACATCATGATATTGAGGGGAACCCCGGTGCTGGTGTTGCTGATGATCATCTATTACGTGGTCTTTGCATCGGTGAACATTGATCCTGTGCTGGTTGCCGTTATCGCGTTTGGACTGAACTTCGGCGCCTACGTGTCGGAGATGTTCAGGACCTCCATTCAAAGCATCGACAAAGGCCAGGGCGAAGCGGCCATTGCCGGGGGGTTCACCGGCTTCCAGGCATTCCGCTTCATCATCCTCCCCCAGGCCCTTCGATCCATTTTGCCTGTTTACAAGGGAGAGTTCATCTCGCTGGTCAAAATGACATCGATAGTGGGTTATATCGCAGTGCAGGACCTTACCAAGGCCAGCGACATCATCCGCAGCCGCACCTTCGACGCTTTTTTCCCGCTGCTGATGGTTGCACTCATCTACTTTCTCATCGCCTGGCTACTCACCTGGCTGCTGGGCCGGATCGAGATCTCGGTGGATCCAAAATACAAACGCAGCAAGAGAAGAAAGGAGGCTGCAATATGATACGCACGATGAACCTTTCGAAACATTTCGGCGAGCTGGTGGTGCTTAAGGATATCACAACACAGATCACCAAAGGTGAGGTCATATCGGTGATAGGCCCGTCGGGAGCGGGAAAAAGCACTTTCCTGCGCTGCCTCAACCTGCTTGAAACCCCAACGGGAGGGAATGTTTTCATAGACGACATCCCCTTACTGGATAAACATACCGACGTGCCGAAACTCAGGCAGAGGATGGGAATGGTATTCCAGGGATTCAATCTTTACAGCCATCTTACGGCCCTTGAAAACCTGACCATAGGGCCGATAAAACTGCTGAAGAAAAGCCGGGCCGAAGCTGAAGAGAAAGCCAGGGGCCTGCTTAAACTCGTGGGACTGGCCGAAAAAGCCGACAGCTATCCCGACGAACTTTCGGGTGGACAAAAGCAACGCGTGGCCATTGCCCGCTGCATGGCCATGGATCCGGAGATACTGCTTTTCGACGAACCGACTTCGGCCCTGGATCCCACCATGGTGAGCGAAGTCCTGGCTGTCATCCGCAGGTTATCCAGGGAAGGGATGACCATGGTGATAGTGACACATGAAATGGAATTCGCGCGCAATACTTCCACCAGGGTGTTTTACATGGACGAAGGGGTGATCTATGAAGAAGGTTCGCCCGACCAGATCTTCGATAATCCACAAAGGGAAAAAACCAAAACCTTCATACACCGCATCCGCAGCTTTGAGCGCCGCATCCGCAGCCGCGATTATGACCTGTATGCGATACAGGGCGAAATGGAAGCCTTCTGCGAAAAACATATGGTTGCACGCAAAGTTGCCGGCTATGTGATACATATCACCGAAGAACTCCTGCTGCTTCAGAAAGACTTCAGCAACCTCAGCCTGGAGCTGTTCTGGTCGGAAAAGGAAGGTACGCTTGAACTGGTCTGCGGAAGTGCCGGTGCCGGGTATAACCTGCTTGAGGATGAAAGCGAGGAGAACGCCCTCGGTATCATGCTGATCAAAGGGCGCTGCAGCAGCGCCGAATACAGATACGAAGATGGAAGGAACATACTTTCATTGAGACTTAAAGACCCGGCCACATAACAAACTGAAACAGAAAACCAGGCAGAAAAAATCTCTCATGACCATGATACATTATTTCTTTCCCCGGCAGATCAGCAGAATAACGCTGTCACTCATTTTTGGTATTGCACTTTGCATAAGGGTGCAGTCACAGGACATTAATACCGGCGCTGCACAGGACAGGCCCGATAAACAAACACTGAATTCTGTAAATGAAAACTTTACAACTAAAGATTCAGCTGTGTTGAAGGTTAAACCCGTAAAGAAAAAGATCAGCTTAAAAGACACCCTCGACCACCAGCTCGACTTCAGCGATTACCTCATAAACATGCATGGGTTCGTACCCTGGCCGGTGATCATCAGTGAACCCTCGCTGGGCAATTTCGGACTTGCCTTGGCCATTGTATTCATCAGTCCCAAAAAAACTGCAAAAGCAGGGGAGCAGTACCATTTCCCCGACATCACGGGGGTGGCAGGCATGTGGACCCTCAATAACACCTGGGGGGTGGGAGCTACGAGGCAGGGAACCTTTCCCGGGATCGGAATGCGGTACACCATAAGTGCCGCCTATGCCCCCATCAACATCAACTTTTACCGCAACTTCACCTACCTTGGGGAGAAGGAGGTCCTGTTCAAACTGACAACCATACTGGGGGTATTGGATATCAGCGAGAATTTATTTAAAAACAAGCTCTTTGCAGGGATCAACTATACTTATGCCAATGTTAATGTGTCTACGAAACTGGGCGACACAGTCAATTACATTTTCAATAAGGTATTCAACCAGCAACCCAGCATGACAAAAAACACCGGGCTGCTGGGACTTTATCTTGAATGGGATTCACGCAACACCATTTTTACCCCCGACAAAGGAATCAGGGCCAAAGCCTCTTTCGGCATAGGCAGGGACTGGACCGCGAGCGATTTCGACTATGCAAAAAGCGAAGTATTCGTAAACGGTTTCATACCCATTGCCAGGTGGTGGGTTTGCGGGCTGAGGGCCGACTGGCAGTGGGCCGGGGGCAGTACGCCCTTCTACCTGCTCCCTTATATCAAAATGAGGGGGATAGGAGCCATGGTTTACCAGGGAGACCAGGTATTGCAGCTTGAAACCGAGCAGCGTTTCGACCTGGACCTCAGGTGGAGCTTGCTGGGATTCGCAGGGGTAGGCAAGACATTCAGCAGTTCAAAATACCTTGAGGACCCCACCTGGCATGTGGCCGGAGGTGCAGGTTTCCGATACCTGCTGTCCCGTATTTTCAGGATGCGTATGGGCGTTGACTTAGCAGTCGGGCCCAACCAATGGGCTTATTATATCGTCCTCGGGCATTACTGGAATTAATGTTGAAACTCTGATACGGTTTTCTGCGTATATAAGGTAATCCCTTTTTGAATGAAGACCGACCCTGAAGATATTGACCTGATTGAGAGATTCCTGAAAAACCAGCTCAGCCATGATGAGGCGGTGGATTTTGAGACCAGGCTGGGCGAAGATCACGAGTTTGCAAGAAAATTACGACTGCGGAAGACATTCCCCTCACTTTTCCAGGCCGAGGGGAATGATGAAATTGTGATGGATGTTGAGGAGAAGCATGAGGTCATAGCCAAAAAGGGAAAAACTCATGTCGTGAAGGCCAGGCATATAGGCTGGGGTCTGCTTGTTTTGGCGGCAGGAGTGCTGATTTATTTCCTGGCCTCGCAATTTGGTTCCTCTATCGTTACATTAATTGGAAGGAAACATACCCCGTTAAAAACCAAACAGTCAGGGTTGAGGGTGAACGGTAAGGCCCCACTCAAACCCACTATGAAAACCCTGAGACCGGAGCAATCTTCCCTAAAGCCCCCGACCCCGGTCCGTGTTTCGGCGAATGCTGATTGCCAGGTGCATACAGGTTTGACGACTTCGGATCTCTTACTTTCTCCATTAAAGTTGGCAGAACCCCTGCAAATTACAGTAAAAGCTGTGCCAACGGCCCCTAAGCCTGAAACAGCCGCCAAGACCTTTTCGATGGATGCCGGGCTCAAAGTTCAAAAACCCATAGAGCTGGAATCGCCGGCCGACAACCTGGTCGTGAACCGGGGTGAGGACATACGGTTCATCTGGAAGCAGGCAACCGACAGTTTTACCAACTTTTACATTAAATCGGAAGCCAACAATAAACTTGCCTGGTGGAGGGGTATAAAGCCCGGGATCCGTGAATGCATTGTCCCCGCAAACAAATTATTGCCGGGCAAATTCTACTGGTATGTCGGCAAAAAGGAATACAGCCGTACGATCATCATCAAGGACTGAGATGAAAAAAATTCCTGCTGAGGCAGGTTTAATGCAATAAATTCCCGACCTCTCGTCTTCACTTGCATGGACCAGAATCTCCAAAAAACCAGAGTCGACAATTTTTTCCGTTCCGAATACCAGAAACTGCTGAATTTCGTGAGGAAAAACCTCGACGACAGGTTTTTCGGGGCTTCGCCCGAAGACATAGTGCAGGACGTTGCACTGGGGCTGATTTCCAGGCTTGATCCCGACGCCCAGGTGGAGAACCTGAGCGCCTACATCTACAAGGCCATAAAAAACAGGATCATCGACTCCCTTAAGAAAAAGCAACGCAACGTCCCTATCGAAAACTTCAGGGACCTGAAAAACGGGAATTATTTACTAAACAACATGGCCGATGAAACAACAGAGGATGAAAAGGAATACCTAAGCATAGAGCCCGCAACGCTCAAAGCTGCGATGGCTGAATTAAGGCCCGACGAACAGGCCCTGATCATAGCCACCGAGTTTGAACAGCGCAACTACGAAGAGCTTTCCGATGAATGGGAAATCCCCGTGGGCACGCTTCTCTCGCGCAAGCACAGGGCTCTTTCAAAACTTCACAAAATATTATTAAACAAAAAACACGAAAATCATGGAAACAAATGAAAATAATACGATGAAAGGCCGCTGCTGCAATCGCCGCAGGCCGAAGGCACACTGGATAATTCTCGGCGTACTTGGATTCGCGGCACTGCTGTTCCTCTTCGGAGCCATCATCATGTGGCTGTGGAACGGGCTGATGCCTGCCGTTTTCCACCTGGGAGTCATCACTTACTGGCAGGCAGTCGGACTTGCCATTCTTGCAAGGCTGCTATTCGGAGGCATGCATCACGGACCACATCACGGCCGCAGGAACAGGCCGGGTCCCTGGTGGCGCAGGGGGCATATGCATCCCGGGGGCGGCGACTCAGGCATGCGCTGGAGCTATTACGAACAATACTGGAACGAAGAAGGCGAAAAAGCTTTCAACGAGTATGTGAGGCGTAAGACCGAAGCCCCGGGAGCCTGATCTCCCCATTTTCTGAAATTAAAAAAGGCGTTCAGTGACGGGCGCCTTTTTTAAATTTTTCCAGTTCCTTAACCCTTTTCACGGCAAAGGTCGAATACATTACAACCTGAGGATTGTCGCCGGTTTCGCTTTGCGACTTGTTCTGTCTCAGGAATTGTTTGTACAGGGGCAGAGCCGTCATGGGTTTATGCATATAATAATCATACTGGTAGGCCAGCTTGAAAAGGATGCCCGGGTTACCGGGAGCAAAAGCATGCGCTTTGATCAGAACCTGTAATGCGGTATCGGCCCTGTCGTTTGAATTGAAGGCCAGTGACAGGTCGGCATAAAGGGTAAGCAGGTATTGTTCCGAGGGCAATATCATCCGCAAAGCCCTGCCCAGGTATACAAGAGCGCTGTCGGGCCTGTTGGAACGCAGCAGGGACTCCCCGTAATAAAAGCAAAGCTCCGCATCGGTGGTGTCAAGCTGGTACGCCTTGCGCAACGAAGGGCAGGCCGAATCGAACATATCCAGCGTATACCTGCAAAGCCCCAGGTATTTATTGGTGAATTTCGATGCATCACCCATCCTCATCGAACTCCTGAATTTCGAAGCGGCATCAGGGTAGTTTCTTTTGAGGTAGGTTGCATACGCCCCAAGCCGGTATACGGCATATGACTTAGGATTTTCCTGTACAAACTGTTCAGTGAACCGGATAACCGAATCGTACTGCTTTTTCCTGATCAGCAGGTTGGATATGCCCAGGGCGATATTGAGGTTGGCCGGGTTTACCCTGCGGGCTTTCAGGTAAAAAATCAAAGCCGAATCGGCATTATTCATTTCCTGGTAAGCTGATGCCGTAAGTTTGAGAAGATAAAAGTTTCCCGAATCGCTCCTGCAGGCAGGAAGGAGCAAATTCAAAGCATCCCTGTTGTTCTCAAGCTGGATGAGCAGGGCAGCAAGCTGTAACATAGTCTGACGGTCATCGGGCTGTCGTTCAAGTATCTTTTTATAATACAATATGGCTTGCTCGTTCTCCCCGGTTTGTTTGTACAGGGAGGCCAGGTCCCTGAGCCCCCTGGTCCTGTTCGAATCTGCAGCCGTCGCCCGGCGAAGGGCAAGCACAGCTTCGCTGAACCTGTACATCGACATCATGACTTCACCTTTAAGCAACAGGAGATCGGCATTGGAAGAATCGGATTCCAGGAAACGATTGCACCTCTCCATGGCTTCGGAATATTTGTAATCGGAGATGAGATCCCTTATACCGTTAAACCTCCCATCGGTTTGCGCCATGGATTGAAAAGCGCATAACAGGAAAACAAAAATAATGATCTTTTTACGGCAGGTTTTGAACGTCATATTCATAAGATGGATGAATAGTGGCTTGGTCCTGATTCCAGGATGTTAAATATACAAATATTTAATCCGATGACCTTGGCAAGCAAAGCAAAATCCTGTTTTTTACAGCAGGATAATTTTCTTTGTCTGCCTGGCGGATGAGGACGCGGCGGTTACATAATATACCCCCGCCGGGCGTCCCTCAAGGGTTAGCCGGATGAGCTGCTCCCCGGTTTTGCATGGGCCCTTCCAGACAACTCCCAGGTCCTGGCCGGAAGCGGAAGTGAGGCTGATCTCTATTATTTCATTGCGGCTGCAATTGACAGGCAGGTTCACAAACCCATGAGAGGGGACAGGATAGGGGTTCCCGAGATCAAACGGGGAAGAACCACCATGTTCACTGATTCCCGACGAAGGCTTGTAATACGTGCTGTATACCCCGTTGCCGTGGGTAGCTACCGCGATGAATCCGTCGGTGGAGCGGGCGTCGATCATGTCGACGATCACGTTGCCGATGGCGTCGGGGCTTTCCTGCACCCAGATGGTTGAGTCGCCCTTCAAAGCTGTTGTTGAGAACAGCCCGACCGAAGTCCCTGCGAAAACAACCTTCTCGCCCTGGTAGGTCAGGATTTTGGCCCATCTTACCGAGGGGCCCGAACCTGAACCGTCGGGATGTTCCTCGAGATTACCCGAAACCGAGGACCAGGTAGCTCCTCCATCCGCAGAATGAAATAAACTCTGAACCCCGTAATTCGAGAACACCACCATCAGGCCGTCAGCATTCAGGGGGTTAATATCGATACAGGAAATGAAAGCATGGGAGGGGAAGTTGCTGCCGGTAATATCCACCGGCAGGGGGTTCCCTGTATTCGCATTGTCGAGGCGGTACAGCTTTCCAAGGCTGGTGCCGTAATACAGACGGTTGGCCGGCAGCCGCGAAAGGCTGATCGCGCTGATCACCGATGCATTGCCGATATCCACCTTGCTGAGGTGGTTCCAGCCCGCGTTGCGCTTTGAAGAATCCATGGCCGAAGCCTTAAGGTCGTCCTTTCGCCAGATGCTGTTGATGGTAGGAAGGTAAAAGGTTTGGGAATTATTCGGGTCAAGGGCGAAATTCTGGTAAAAAGGGAAGAGCGCATTCGAGCCCATCACCGGGTCGTAGTATTTGAGCAGGGTATCGGGCAGCTGCGGGTAAATGTTTTTGGTGTGCATGGATGCATCGAACTGCGAAGTCCAGATGTTCCCGCTGTAGGCCGAGATCACGCAATACTCCCAGGAAGGGGCAACGGCAACATCAAACCCGTCGTAACAGATATCGATATTGAACCAGAACTCCGATGGGTTTGCAGTGACGGTATAATACCAGTTGTTATCCTGGAGGCCGCCCAGGACCCAGTCTTCGGCCGAAGCCCCGTGGTCGATGGCCACCGAATAAAACTGGGTGGTGATAAGTTTGGCGTTCTGGCGGTCCCACCAGATATGCGCGCTGTCGGCCAGGCAGTTCTTGGTGCGGTAGATCCCCCCGTCGTTTGCCATGAACATCGTATTGGGGTCAGACGGTAAAAATGCGATCCCGTGCTGGTCGGGGTGGATGGCGTGGAGGGAATCCATGTCATACGGACTTCCCCCGAGCATGGACGTTTGCAGGCTGTCGGCGAAGCCATTGTTTGAACGGTAGAGGCATAGGCCTCCCAGGAAGACCTTGTTTTCGTCATCGGGCTTCACGCCCAGTGAAACACAATATCCGCCGTAAACAACCATGGCAAAAGGAAAGCTATTGATGTCGCCGTTCCCGTGCCCGGGTATCCCCATAGTGCGGTTCTGCCATACCGCCGAATCGCCCGAGCTGCTCCAGTTCATCTTCCAGAATGTATTCACTGAATTCGTATACCCGTTAAAGGGGTTGAGGTCGGGCGACTGCGACTCGGTGAATACATACATCACCGATTCATCCGAAGGCGCGATGGCCAGTTTGGTCGTACGGTTGTCGTGGGGGAAGCCCCTTGGAGTGATCTCCGTCCAGTTGATGCCGTTTGCCGACCTCCATATCCCCTTCCTTCCCGGGGGTTCTATGGACCAGCCGTAACCGCTGAGGACGGCGTACAGGATGCCATCGGAAGTTATGGCGATATCAGAGCAAAAGGATTTATTTACCAGGTCGCCCAGGACCATGGACCAGCTTGCACCCCCGTCCTCAGAGCGCATGATGGCCCCGTAGCAGGCTGCGTACACGATATCCTTATTCATGCTCACCGGGTCGGTGACGATGCGCCAGACCCCCTGGAACACATCTTCCAGCACACCCAGCCTGCCGCCCTGGGTCGAGGTGAGCGCCTGCCAGCTGGCCCCGTTGTCGGTCGACTTGAAGATGCCGTTGCCCAGGCCCACGGTGCGCACGCTGGTGCTCACGTTACGGTCGGTTGTGCTCAGGAGTTCCCCGCTTCCGTAATACCAGGTCGAATGTTTACCCGCCCTCCGGTCCTGCACTATGCAGGTCGCGCTTTGTTCAGCATCAGGCGCCGTGACCTTATGCCACAGGTTCCCGCTGCTGAACGATTCCCACATCCCCCCCGAGGCGCTGCCTGCCAGGAGGTGGCTATCGTTGTCCACATCCACCCCTATACACAGCATTCTTCCGCCAATGTTATCGGGGCCCCTCCAGGTCCAGTCCTGGGAACTTGCCGATTTGGGGAGGCTTTTCGCAAATTCCAGTTCCCTCGACCGTATTCCTGATGGTATTTTTCCTGTAAGCGGATCACGGAGCATGTTAAGCTGGCGCTCGGCCATCATGGGCAACATCCATGAGGGAGGCGTTTTTTCTTTTTCAGGTTTTGATTTTGCAATGCCCTGTTTATGTGAGTTTTGAGTTGGTTTAAAGGCAAACCAAACCCCTGCTGAGGCAAGGACCAGAACGGCTGCCGTAACAAGAAGTAAATTTTTTTTCATAGGGAGCGCTGTAGTTCAAACAAATATACATAATTGTTGTGTAAAAGTCAAGGGGCCTGAAAAAAACCTTATTTTTCATTGGCAGTTAAGGGATGATTCCTTAATTTTGAATGACCATTGATGTTTGAACCGGAATGATTACGGCCACTAAAAACACTGAAATGATGAAAATATCTTCACTTATCCTGCTGTTCATTTTGAATATTTTCCTGCTTCCTCCCGGAGTATCCCAGAATTTCAAAATCGAACTTGTCAAAGTCATCAATGATTCAGGATCATCGTATCCCTCCGATTTTGTGATATTCAAAAACAAGCTGGTATTTTCGGCTGGGAACAAGGCCTACGGGCTGGAACCCTGGATCTCCGACGGAACCACTGCAGGGACCATGATGCTCAAAAACATCAGCCTTTTAAAAAACTTAAAGGGCGTGGGTGGAGGCTCTGATCCCGGTGAATTCACTGTAGCAGGAAACCAGCTGTTTTTTTCGGCAACGGACAATGGGCACGGAAATGAACTCTGGGTGACCGACGGCACGGAAGCAGGGACAAGGCTGGTGAGTGACATTTTCCCCGGCAGCACCGGTTCAAACCCCCACGACCTGGCCGCATTCAATGGAAGGCTGGTTTACGGGGCCGATGGGTTGTTTGGCGATGAACCCTGGATTTCCGACGGGACTTCGGCCGGTACAAACATGATAAAGAATATCGACACCATCAGCGCCTATCCCTCGGGTTTCTTTGAATTCGACAGCATTGCCTATTTCAGTGCCCGCGACAATACATACAGCGACCAGCTTTGGAGGACCGACGGAACCGAACAGGGCACATACATGGTTAAAAACCTGAATTCCCAGCAGGGGCAAAGTTCACTCCCCAATGGTTTCACCCGCATGGGAAACCTCTTCTATTTTAACGCGAACAGCGGGGCCAACGGATGGGAGCTTTTTGCTTCGGACGGCACCCAGGCCGGTACGAACCTGTTTGTCCGCATCAATACGGCAAGTGCCGGAGGTTCATATCCCATGAACCTGTTTGTTTATAACAACAGGCTGTATTGCAGCGCCGACGATGGGGTTCACGGAAGGGAACTCTGGTCGGTGGGCCCTGATCCCTCTAGCCTTATGATGGTAAAAGACATCAACCCCCAGGGCAATTCCGACCCTGGTAATTTCACCGTGTATAACGGGCTGCTGTACTTCAATGCAGCCGATACCAGCGGCAAGGAGCTCTGGGTCACCGACGGAACCGAAAAAGGCACCCATATGGTCAGCGATATCAATATTTACGGAGATTCCGATCCCCAATGGCTTACAGTGTTCGGCAACAAACTGTTTTTTTCGGCCGAGGGACTGCTCTGGTATACCAACGGTGCCGATACCGGCACAGTCCAGATTGGAAACGACACCATTGGGCTGGAGAGTAACTATGTGACCAACCTGGTGGTTTATAACAACAGCCTTTATTTCGCCGCACAATACGACAGTTCAGGGATACAGTTCTACAAATGCTACGTGAATACCTCCTCCATCGCTCCTGTTACGTCCGGCACCATGGCCGCCAGGGTCTATCCGAATCCCTGTTCCGATATCCTTCATGTGAGTATGAATAAACCCTTACCCCCTCCCAGCCTCGAGATAATGGACCAGAGGGGAATAATCGTTTATAAGTCCCGCGACGGAGATTTAACAGACGGCACACTGAACATTCCTACCGCATCCTTTGCAAACGGATTATACTGCCTCAGGGTAATATCCGGCAACAAGAGCGAGGTCGTAAAATTTATTAAGAAATAATTTAGTCCATACATCCCGCATCGTCGCGAAGCGCCAGATCCCTCATCCCAAATCTTGACATCATGACCAAAACCCGTCTCGCCGGCTTTCTTGCCCTGCTGCTATCCGCAGTCATTATAAGCTCCTGTAAAAAAGACTCCTCCGCTTCAGGAGGAAGTTCATCTGCAGCGACCCGTGTAACTTCTTATGCCATGTATCAGAATTCAAACCTCTATGAATCATGGATTAATACCTATAGCGGCAACCAGCTTACCGGGTCGACGTCAAAAGCGTATGTTAACGGTTATGAACTCCACTATAAAACAACCATTGACTACAACAACAACCGGGTTTCAGCCATTACCTCGTATGATTCCACAGCTTCGGCCTGGATAAAGGAATATGATGCCGTTGTCACGTCCTGGTCAGCCGAAGGTTTTCCGTCCGAAATAATAAATACCTTCTATGACGCCTCAGGCTTTGTGCGTCAGCAGAACATAAACCAGTTCACTTACAGCAGCGGTCAGCTTAAAGAAAAGAAGCAGCTTTATTACTACATGGGGACATTAACGCAGTACCAGCGTACCGAATACAACTATGACCAGAATGCGAGGCTGGTAAAGGAAGTAACCTTCAACCAGGACAGCAGCCAGTACGGCACGGTCGATATTACCTGGCAGAACAACCTGGTGGTGCAGGCGCATTTTTCCATACCTGCTGCCTATGTCAACTTTAAAATCGTCTATACTTACAGCTCGGGTAAGTTGATAAATGACACCCAATACGAAGACGACACACCCACGGTACCCGACATTACCGACGAGTACAGCTATGATCAGAACGGCTGCCTGGTTTCGAAGAAGAATACGATTATTGCAAGCTCTCAATACGACCTTTGGCAGTACACTTATGGAGAGGGGCAGGGGAATATCAGGGAGGTTTTCAAAATCGGGGCAGGGTATGAAAACTGGAACGGAAATCCTGATCCGTATCCTGCGAAACCCAGGACCGGTATACCGGGAGTATTTGGAGCGGGAACAGGCCAGACCCTCTCAGACCCCGACTTTTATTAAATTCCGGAGTTCATTCAGTTTTTTTATGGAAGAATCTTCGGCCCGTTTATTCACTTCATCCAGGAATAGCGACAGAAGTTCTTTATGTTCTGCAGAGGAGATAGGAACTTTCAAAGCCATGTATTGGATGAATTTTTCATCTTCTCCATGGATCTCGAAGATATGATCCTGGAACATAAGGGCCACTTTAGAATGCGAGTTGAGGAATTTTGTATTCAAGGTGGCACAAGGGTTGTTCATCAGGTTTTTTAAAGCCTCCAGAACCATTTCTTTTTCTTGCTTTCCGTTTGTGTTATCTTCTTTTTCTTTGCTCATAGCAGTATATGTTATAGTTTATCATAGCCGTGAATAGTTTTGCAAATTTAGAATAAAAAAGCTATGTTATGGCTTTAACCTAATGTATTTATTTCGCCAGATTGACTTTCAGGAATAGCAATTACACCGAAAAATTTGTCAAGTGAAATTCCTTCGTATCTTTAACACATTCGAATTTTAAACATGCTTATCCCGGGCAGAACCCTTAAATCCGCGGCAGCGTTCATTGCACTCATCCTGCTGGCCACCTCCTTGCATGGTCAGGACCGGCTATCGCGGGCACAGTTCGATTCCCTCTGTGACAAAGCCCTGGGATGCCTTCCGGCTGATGCAGGGAACGCTCTGAAAATTCTTGAAACGCTCAAGACCACAGGAGATCCGCTTTCGGATGTGCAGCTAGCCAGGCTCGGGTACCTGCAGATGAAGATAAACGAAGCTGCCGTGACCGCTAAGGCTGAACGGGGGAACAGCGCTTTCGCCGCAGCCGGACCTCTGACTCTGGGGGACTCCCTGCAGTTTTACGCCCGTCATTATCTTGAACGTTCCATGCCCGATATGGCCATACCCCTGCTGATGAAAGCCCTGGAGGTGTTGCCAGGGAATTCAGGGGATGCCGACCATGCTAGGATAGAACTCAGCGAGGCCTACCGACAGAAGCAGGAGTACCAGAAAGGAATCAGGCTGATCGAAGATATGCTCGGAAAGACGGCCCCGCTCTCGGACCGGAACAGGGCCTATGCTTATAACCGGCTCGCAGCTCTTTATAATGAAAGCGGGAACCCGGCAGGAATTTATACCGATTCGGTTTTCAAATACTCGCTTCTCTGCCGGGAGCTCTCGGAAAGGACAGGAGATAAGCCCGGACTGGCGGCAGCCCAGAATGAACTGAGCTTCCAGTATATCCGCAAAAAAGATTACGGCAGGGCTCTGGACCTGTCCCGACAGGCCGTATCCAATTTTCTCTCCTCCGGCATGCCTTTCCAGGCCATGAACGCCCTGATCAACCAGAGCAATATCTATATGCGAAAAGGAGATTACACGGCCGCCCTCGGGGCGCTGCAGGAGGCGACCCGCCTTGCGCCCCTATGGGAAAACCGCAACCTCTACCTGAGAATCTACAGGCAGTATGCCAACGTTTACACCGCGACCGGCGACTACCGTGAGGCAAGCGGGTTCCTGGCCCTGGCCATCCAGCTTCAGTCGGAGTTCTTCAGTGACCGTATGAACAGCCAGATCGTCGAGCAATCGGCCCGTTTCGACCTCTTTGTCAAGGAGCAGAAGATCAGGGAGGAACAGAAAAAGAACGAATTCAATCACCGGCAGATCATCCTGCTGATCATCCTCATCGCAGCGCTCACCCTGGCCTTTGTCATCAGCTTCTCTTATTTAAGACTTAGCCGGAAGGGGGCCATCAGGCAGAAGCTGAGCGGGGCGGTCCTCGAAACGGAAATGAACGAGCGGAGACGCATCGCCCGTGACCTCCACGACGGGCTCGGGCCCCTGCTCTCGGCCATCAATCACTATTACCAGGCTTTTCTCGATGCAAAACCCGCAAACCGTGAGGCAATCAGGGAAAGGCTGCAAATGGTGATCTCCGAGGCCATAGACGAGGTGTCGAGGATTTCCCATAACATAAGCCCCCATGTGTTGGAGAAACACGGACTAATGACAGCGCTCAACAACCTGATGGCCCCGCTTACCGCCCAGGGCAGGTACGAGGTCATCTTCACTTCGGGGCTGGAACAAAGACTCGATACAAAGACCGAACTCACCGTTTACCGCTGCATCACCGAGCTGCTGAACAACACTATGAAACATGCGGAAGCCGGCAGGATCACTCTCGACATAAGCCTCTCGGGGAACCAGCTCATGGTAAGGTATTCCGACAACGGTAAGGGATTCGACCCTGCGCGGGTGAAGAGGACCGGCATGGGGCTGCACAACATCAGGAACAGGGTGGAGTCGTCGGGCGGGACGCTGGCTTTGGAAAGCTCCCCGGATGCAGGGATTTTAGTCAATATAACCATACCCGTTTGATCATGGAGACAATCAGGATAGCAATCATCGACGACCACGACCTCTTCAGGGAGGGCATCATCCTCGTGTTAAGCCAGATCGATGGCTTTGAAGTGGTGTTCAGCACATCCGACGGCAACCGCTTCGTCGAGGCGCTGGCCGGGACCGGGATAGACGTAGCCCTTGTAGACATTGAAATGCCCGCCCTCAGCGGAGCCCTCACCATCCAGAGAGCCCTGGAGGTGAAACCTGAACTTAAGGTGATCGCCCTCACCATGTTTTCCGACACCGGTCATTACACTCAGATGATACAGGCCGGAGCCAGGGGGTTTATCCTGAAGAAAGCCAACAAATATGAACTGGAACAGGCCATACTTGCTGTGCACAGGGGAGGTACCTGTTTCAGCCAGGAGATCCTTCAGAAGCTGGCCTTCAGGTATACCGGGAAGGCCGCCAGCGAAGAGGAACTGACCACCAGGGAGGTGGAGATCATGGTGCTGATCTGCCAGGGCCTTACCTCCCAGGAAATATCGGAGCAGCTGCACATCTCAGCCAAAACCGTGGAGACCCACCGCTCGAACCTGTTTCTCAAAGCCGGCGTACGCAACGTGGCGGGACTCATCGCCTGGGCTGTCAGGAACCAGTATTACACCATGCAGTAAGGCTGATTTCCCGGTATCAGGGTTTTCCCTTAGCTGATTTCAGGTCATCCCCTTTTACTTTTCATTGATTCTCCTGTTGACTGCTGATGGCAACCGTCGTAATTTCACACCCTGGTTTATTCTGCGTTTCATGATCATGATCGCTCTTGCCGACGGGAATCCGACTTACTGCCAGGGACTGAAAACCCTGCTGGAACAGGTTGAGGATTTCCGGGTGCTTGTCATGCCTCCCGAAAACTTCTGTCTGCAACTTGCAAACGGTTCAGACATACTGCTGGCCGACGAGGACCTTCTGCAGTCATGCATGGAAACTGCAGAATTGAAAAAGAAACCTCTTCCCTCTGTTAAAACCATCATCCTGACTATGGACCTCGACGAACTGAACTGCCCCCGGCAGGGGACTGAAGTCCTCTACAAGGGATCAGGCAAGAGAGAGTTCGAGGAAAAGATCAGGAAACTTGCGCTTGCCGATGTTAATTCAACCAAAATATGAAACACTTGTCTTTTGCACTCCTCGCGGGAATGATATTTTCCGCCTCCTCTCTTTCCCCGGCCCTCGGCCAGGCGCCTGTCATCTCGGGAATGAGATATGATTCCATAACCCGGAACAGCGTGACCCTTCACTGGAAGACTACGGTCCCTGCCGATTCGAGGGTCTTAAGGATGGTCTCCGACTCCAACGACCAGCCGGTGGCATTCACCGATTCCGCCCGCCTGCCTTCGCTTGTCACTGAACATTCCATGCTGATTGGAAACCTGCAGTCCGCAGTCATGTATAGGTATATGATAAAATCAGCTGCCACTACAGGCATGGACTCGGCAATTGGGTATTTCATCACACAATCGGCTTCAACAGGTAAAGTCAACTTATGGTTCAACCATACGGTGGATACTTCGGTGAGTACGGGAACTCCTGCCAACGGGAACGCCAACTTCCAGAAGCTCTTCATGGAGCAGATCAACAAGGCAAGCCACAGCATCGACATCACGACCTGGCTTTTCGATGATGAAGATTCTGTCGCTGCATGCCTTATCAGGGCTAAGGAGAGGGGAGTGAAGATACGGTTTGTTTACGATTATACTCCCTTCACGGCCAATATCAACACCCTGGTGGCGAATGGGATACAGGTGGTCCCAAGGAATTTCGATACCACCTTCACCATGCACGACAAGTTCTGGATCTTCGACCACAGGAACAACAGCAACCCGGCCGACCAATACCTGTGGACCGGTTCCACCAACGTAACCCATACCCAGTTCCATAGCGATCGCAACAATATCATCATCATTCAGGACCAGTCCCTCTGCGAGGTCTACACCCGTGAATTCGAGGAGATGTGGGGTTCGCATACCGACCAGCCCGACATCAGCAGGTCGAGGTTCGGGACCGAGAAGAAAGGCGAACTGGCCCATATCCTGAATGTAGGTGGTATCCCTATGGAGGTTTATTTCGCCCCCACCGACAGCATTGCCGACACCCTGGTGAGCCTGTTCAGCACCAAACCCGTGAAAAGCATATATTTCTGCATGCTTAAATTCGTTTTCCCGTCCATAGAGACCGCTCTGCACGAAGCGTTCATGAAAGGTATCAGCCTGGGCGGGGTGTTCGACTCATCCTGTTCGGTGAGAAAGGGCTCAGCATTCCCAAGTATGAAGGGCCAGGCGGTGACGGGAGCCTGGGATCCGCCCGCAGATGTTTTCATAGACACCCTCCCGGGCCTGATTCACCACAAGTATTCTCTTATCAATGCCGACACCACGGCCGGGGAAAAGATCGTAACCACCGGCTCCTTCAACTGGGAGCTGCCTGCCCAGAAAGGGAACGATGAGAACATGCTGGTCATCCACGATGCGGCCATCAACAACCTCTACTTTCAGGAATTCATGGCAAGATACCGGGAATCGGGAGGAACACAGATAGGAAGCAGCTGGGGAACCGGTCCTCCAAATGCAGGACCCGTGTCCGACCGTGCGAGGGCCCGGCCCAATCCATTCAACGCTAAAACCACGATTCAGTTCAGACTGCAGCGCCGCACCCAGGTAAACCTTGAACTTTATAACAGCACAGGTAAGCTTATAACTTCTTTGGATGAAGGGATTATGGAGCCCGGAACACGGGTGGTCAGTATAGATGGAGGAACGCTCCCGTCGGGCCTGCTGCTGTGCAGGATACTTGCAGGAGGGAGCGTGCAGTACATTAAACTCATCCACCTGGCAGGAATGCCGTAAAAACCAGGGAATAAAGCTAAAAAGGAATTGGAATTATTCCGTCCATGAGCATCAGCATGACTTCAGCCGGTCAAAATACAGGTAAACTCGCTGCCAGGGTCCTTATCGGGGCAGTCCTTGGAGTCCTCACCGGCCTGGTCATAGGTGATTACGCGGCTTACCTGGGATTCCTGGGCAAAGCTTACGTTCAGCTCCTTGCCATGTGCGTATATCCTTACCTCGTCGCATCCCTGCTGCACGGCCTGGGGAAAATGGATTCACCCACGGCAAAACTGATGCTTAAACGGGGATGGTTCATTTTCGTCCTTGCATGGGTCATCATCCTGGCTGCCATGATGCTGCTCTCGCTTGTATTCCCGAAACCACTGGTGCCTGTTACCATTGTGAATGATACCGCCAGCAGGAGCGTTGATTTCGTTTCGATCTTCGTACCGGGGAACATCTTCAGCGACATTTCGAAGAATTACATTCCGGCCGTGGTCGTCTTCACCCTGCTTTACGGTGGGGCTATGCAGAAAACCTCGCGCAAGGATACCCTGCTGGATATCATGGAGACCATCAAGACCGCCAGCCTTACCATCTGGAACTGGGTAGTCCTGGTTGCCCCCCTGGGTGTTTTTGCATTGTTTGCAAACGTTGCGGGAACCATGATGATGACCGAGATCGAAGGACTGTTGCTGTACATCATTGTTTTCCTTGCAGGTTCAGCCTTGTTCACATTCTGGATACTCCCGTTGCTGATAACATCTCTGGTTCCGTTGAAGTACAGGGAACTGATGAAAGAACTTGAGGGGGCTTTTGTTTTGGCCCTGGTAACGACCCTGAGTGTAGCAGCCCTCCCAATCATCACTCAGGCGATCGAGAAATTCCTCACCGACAGGAATATCAGGGACGAGAAGATGAAGGATGTGATAGGCACGAATATATCCCTGGCCTATCCCTTCGCCCAGCTCGGGAACCTGGGCGTGCTGTTGTTCGTTTACTTCTGCAGTTTTTTCTACAAGATCGATTTTTCGCTTTCCCAGAAGCTGCTGTTGCCTCCGCTTACACTGATCTCCACCATAGGCACCCCAAGTGCGGCGGTCAATGCGATCAACTTCTTATCTGCCGTATTCAAAGTGCCCCCGGGCACCGAAGACCTTTACGCAGCCACCACAATTTTCACGAGGTACGGGCAGGTTGCACTCAGCGTGATGGGCTTTGTTTTTACGGCCCTGCTTTCCACCTTCTCTTTTTACGGCATGCTGAAGTTCAACCCGGTGAAATTCTTCACCCCGCTTGCAGGAGGGATCATCGTTCTGCTTGGGTTCACCCTCGTATTGAGGGCATTCAGCCCGGAACTGTTCATGGAGAGGAACCTACCTTATCTCCAGTACAGGCTTCCCCGGGAACTGGCCGAAAGCGTAAATGCAGTAATTTGCAAACCAGGCCAGCCGAGGCCGCCCTCGGTTTATGATTCTGCCGCTCATTACAGGATGGATGATATCAGGCGGACAGGTGTCCTCCAGGTCGGGTACAACCCGGGTATCATACCCTTTTGTTATTTCAATAAGTTTGGTGAACTAGTGGGATATGACGTTGAGAATATGTACCATCTTGCCCGGGATCTCAATCTGAAACTGCAGTTCATCCCATTCCAGTGGGCGGGCATGGAAGATGACCTGATAAACCATGAGTTCGACATCGCGATAGGGGGCATCTTTGTAACGAACGAAAGGCTTCAGACACTCCCTGCCACCCGGCCGTATTTTCAAAGTCCGCTTGCACTTCTGGCCCGGGGAAACGTCGCCAGGGAACTTACAAGCAGGGAAAAGGTGCTGGGGAATCCAAAATACCGGGTTGGGATTTTTACCAGCCCGGTCCTTATAAGGATCAGTAATCTGCTTTTCCCCAATAACCCGAAGGTACTGCTTGAAAACTATTACGAACTGGCTTCCCGCAAGGATATCGATTTTGTAATCTGGACCTTTGAGCAGTCCAGGGCTTATGCCCTGTCGCATCCCGGTTTTACGGCCGTGATCCCCGCCAATTTCGGGAGCCCCCTGCTGATCGCTTACTTCATGCCTCCCGATGCCCTTCCCCTGGTAAGGTACATGGATTACTGGCTGCAGATCAAGGATGCCGAAGGCACGACAGCCCTGCTGAGGAAAAGGTGGATAGAAGGCGTTCAAACCCGCACGAACGATCACCGCTGGTGCCTGATCAGGGATGTATTTCACTGGGTGAATAATTGAAATCTTTTCCTTTTTCATCCTCAGGATAATTCAGACATCATATTTACCCTTAGTAAAAAAGATAGAAAAATCTTATCTTTGTTATTCAAATAACACCGGCTTGCTTAAGCGCCTGCTTCTTTTTCGGGGCCCGCAGGGTTCAGGGATCTGCTTTATTTTGATCCTGGGTTTTTTACTGCTTTCAAGCGGGGTACAGGCGTCGGACAATTTTCTGAAGAAACCCTTTTTCAGCCACCGTGAGATCATTGTCGTAAGCGATACAGGTTATTCAAGCAGGATCGAAGTGGATGGAGACACTCAAAACAGCGGGACCGGTCTTTCATTCCCTGTCTCATCTTTGTCGATTATAGGCGATTACCAGGCATTTCAGATGAAAAAGGCGAAATGGCAGAAGCTAAAGGGCCTGCAATTTTCGCAGGAGGCACAGCCTCCGGGCAGGGAGTTTTTCGATGAGTCGGTATTCATGGCGAGGTTCAATCTGCCCGGGGAAATGAGGTTCGACATACGATACACTACCTTTTGCAGGGAGCTTATGCTTCTCGACTTTCTTTCATTCAATTCCCTTATGGCCGACACCACCGAGTATACTATCACCGTACCGCGGAGCCAGGTTTTCTTTTTTCATGCCGATTATGTGCAATACCTCCCCAGCTTTTCGGTGGACAGCCTTGTGAATGAAAGCGGCATCACATACCGCTTCAGGGTGACAGCCCCGCAGGTAGAAATGAAATGGTCGGTAAACCATATGTTTTCCTCAGGTATTGTGAGACCGCATATTCCCGGTATCAGGCTGGTGATAGTACCTGCGGCATTCCGCAACAACCCGGCAGGGTATCTCAATGACTGGTACGTACGGCATCTTGAAACCCGCATAATCCCGGATGAAAATTCGGCCAGGCTGATAGACAGCATTACCGGCTTCACCCGGGATCCCGACTCCGTAGTGGCCAGACTGCTTGCCTTCGCAAATGACAAAATACGCTATATCAACGTGTACCATGGCATGGAGACCATTATTCCGAAGAACGTCAACCAGATCCTCGATATGAGAATGGGTGACTGCAAGGATAAGGCAAACTTCCTATGCCAGGCTCTCGTGCACAAAGGATTTGACACCCGGCTTGCGGTATGCTCTACAAGGGATCACCCGTTTGACATGGATTTCCCTTCATTTGCCGGGGGAAACCATATGGTTTGCATAATGAAAAAGCCCGGGAACAGCGGCTGGGATGTTTTAGATCCGACCAACAGAATGCCTGTCCTTCCAGGCCCGGGAGCCTGATCGAGACAAGGACCCTGTTTGTTTTCGGGAAAAGCGAAGACTCGCCCTTCTTTTATAAAGTGCCCGCGAGTACCGGGAACAGCAGCTCAATAAAAATCCGCCTTGAAGAAGAAGAAAAAGGGACTTTTTCCGGTACTATGAAACTCGTGCTCAGGGGTTATTCAGGTGACTTCCTTCGGACCGCCCTGAGAGACTTTGGAAGGGTAAACCATGCCAGGGTGTTCGGGGATTTCCTTCAGGATCTTTCGGGGGGCCTGGAGTATACCAGGATATTCTATAAGGTCCTGCCCGACTCGGTCGTGATACGCTGCAGTATTTCGATACCGGCCTCTGCCTTATCCAGGATGGGGGCGAAGACATACATCCCGATGAGATTCTTCCCCCTGTTTCACAGGAATTATCCTGAAACAGGTTCAGGGGATCTGCTGGTAGCTTATCCTGTTAGCGACAGCGTGGATATCGAAATGGTGTTTGCCCTGCCTCTCAAAGAAGCGAAGCTGGGCGCCAGCGACATACAAGGTGATCCCGGGTTCTCGATCTCTCATGAAATATCAGGCAAAAGTCTGTCACTGCAATATATTTTCAGGATCAGCAACATCGATATCAGCCCTGGTTTACAAAAACACTTTTATGACTGCATCTCCACTGTTTCAAAATGTTTCGATGACGTTCTCATCGCCGAAAGGGCGGATTGAAATCCTTTTGGTTGTCGTTTTCACTTTCCTTTCCGCCTTTGCCTGTGCACAGACTTTCCAGTATACCTGGTCAGAACCGGGAAGGCTGGCCGTGATCCCCGACTCCCTTTCGAACGAGGATGCAGTAATGGTGTATTACCTTCAGAGACTGGAATACGGATACAGGGCCAGTTTTTGCTCCGAGGTTCGCAGGATCAAAATACTTTCACGACTGGCCCGGGATTATTATTCCAACCTCTCGGTAAGCGTTTATACCGGGGTGGAAACCATTAGGATACTGGATGCCCGAACCATCAAACCCGACGGCAAAGTCGTTACGCTCAGCCAGTCCAGTATCATGAAGAACGAAAAAGACTTTAACGGCGATGGCGAAACAGATTTTATTACGTATTCAGTTCCCGTCCCTGCGGTGGAGATTGGCGATGAGATTGAGATCATCCTTATGAAACGCATAAAGCATTATCCTAATTTCCGCTTCACACGCTTTGCCTACGGAGTCCCCGGCACGGGTCCCGGCGGGAACAGCATGTCCTCCTATGCTGAAAGCTCCCTGTTCAATGTATTCCTGCATTCCGAGCTGTATTGCATGCGTTCTGAATTCCAGCTCCTGTGTTCCCCCGAATTCAGGATCTCCTACAACTGTTATAACGGGCTCCCAAAACCCGTGATTGAGAAGGACTCCTCCAGGCTGTTGCTGAAATGTACCATGGACCACCTTCCTCCTCTCAGGGATAAGAGCCTTTCATGCATGTCCTGCGAAGTTCCGTACATATCCTTTTATGTTTCCCCGCTTATCTCTTTCCTGAATTTTAATCCAAACCCCCGAAGCTGGAAAGACCTGTACTTTGCCAGCGTCAACGAGTTCAACCCCGACGATGCCACATACTGGAACAAGCTGAATTACTTTTTTAACTATTATGAAAAGCAGATCAAACCGTTTGCCGATTCAGGCAGCCTGTACGAGTTCAGGAGATATTACAATTACGTAAAGGACAATGTGGATGTGAAGCCCGTTCACCCCATGGAAGAAGATTATAATATCGGGTATTTTCTTTCGGGTAGGTACATGGATAAGAGGAACCTGATGAAATCGTACCGCAAGATGCTGGAATATCTAAATCTGCCTTACTATTACTGCTTTGTAAGACCAAAGAACAAAGGCCCTTTAGACATGAACTTCTTCAGGGAAGGGGAGGTGTCGGATGTATTCCTTGCATTCAGGGATGAAAAGAAAAATTTCCATATCATACAGCCCCATAAGTATTACGGGAATACCTTTGAACTTGACGAAGTCTCCCCCGAATACAGGGGAACCACAGCCGTACTTGTCAGGGTGGCCGACAGCCTGCAGGTAAAAATGCTGGCCATCCCCGAACATCCTTATTCCGATAACAATTCGACCGTCACAGGCAAGGTGGCAATCACAGCCGGAGACTCCCTGCTGCATATAAAGGCGAAAGTCACACTCAGTGGTGATTTCAGCACTTCTACAAGGAATACCTGGCGGATGATAGACTCCATTCAGCACAGGCCCCCCGGTAAACACCAGCTTGAGGATGTAATGATGAAGGATGCGGGAGTTGATTCAATACACCTGGATTCTTATTCGGGCAGCTATCCGTACCCCTTCAGGTTTTCGTTTGCCTCCCAGGTGAAGAACAGGGCAAGGATGATCGAAAATGGGGTATACAACCTCCCGGTCGAAGACATCATAAGGCATTTTGAAATAACGGTCCCTTCGTCCAACAGGAAACTGGGACTGTATTTCCCCTTTGCATACACAATGACCTACAAAATGATGCTGAATTTCGACCGGCCCGCAGAGATACTCAATGCCGACAAGTTCAGCCTTCACGAAGACAATGAAACGGTGAGTTTCAGTTCATCCCTGTCGAGACTGAATGAAAATGCCTACCTGTTGACGGTGAGTTATATCCTGAAAACAGCCGTGGTCCAGGCCGGCGCTTTCCCGAACCTGGCCACGGTAAAAAAGGACCTGGACCTGTTTTACAACCTTTCCCTGCTCTACAAGATACAGAACCAATAAACCAGATATCAAGGAATTCAAAACATTATCCCAATGAGAACCAGACTGATTATCTTGATTTTCTGCCTTTCGGTTCAGCTAATGGCGCAAACCGATTACTGGGCCGATCTTGTCTACTTCGGCGGTTGCCCTGTGAACCATATTCCAAAAGGCATCAGCATCCCCGACCGCAGCCCGAAAGCAAGGGCAATCATGAATGCCCTCATTGCCGGTTCAACTTACAGCGAGCTGAAAACCAAGCTGCCCGACAGCCTTGACGCGATCCTGTCGCGTCTCAGCCAGGGCGATGTCATCCGCCTTCAAAAGGAAAAAATCAAGATACTGTTCCCGGTGCTTACCGGCGAAAAACGCGAAAAGCTGAACGAACTGGTGAGATTGAAAATAAGAGAAAGCCTCACGGGCATTGATTCCATGATCATCCCTTTGAGAAAAGAGCTGAAAGACCACCCCCGCCTGATATTCCATTTCCTCTGGTCAAGGGTCATCGACAATTGCTGGTGGGAGCTTTACAACCAGGAATTCCATACCAAAAAGGGCCCCCCGTCCATAGCCTGGATCATTTATCCACCGCATCCCTGTCAATGCGGGACCAATTTTGACCAAACGGCAAACAATTCCCAGATTGCCATTTCTTGGAGTTACAATATTTTCGACGAGTTCTTCACCCTGCCATCGACCAAAGCGTTTTACGCCCTTGCAAAAAACGATTCGGTCCCCGCAAAGGACCGGGAGTTTTTCATGAAATACGGGCTGATGGACCAGGACAAGAAATCGCTGCTGTTCACCTTCCAGGCCGGCTGCCGGCTCGACCTCTTATGCGATTCCCTGAAATCAGCCTATGCCCGTAAGATCAAAGGCATGTTCAATTACCGTTCCTTAAGCGCTGAATTCGGCATCCCCGCTCCGGAGCTTTTCATTATTATGTCGCACGAGATTGCATACAACATCTTCCAGGCGCTTAAAGAACAAAAGCAAGACCTTTTCATTCCCATCCTCCGTGAGACCAATCCCGGGAGGAACTTCTCCTGGCTTTGTTCTTTCCGTATGGAAGGAAACTGATGTCACGGCCTTGAAAGGATGAGGTCAGATGCACAAAGTATTTGTAAGGGTGCAAAGACCTTGTTACTGTTAATTTCTTAACTTAGCATAAATTCCCAGGTATAATGAAGAAGCTTATTCTTTCTGTTTTCTTGGCTTTTGCCATGCTAAGCCATGCATTTGCGAAAACCGTGGATGAAAATCTTGCAAGAAGTGTGGCTGTAAACTATCTTGCCACGCATTCCATCCTGAACCTGCAGGGAACCCCGGCCCCCTTAAGTTTAGGGTATTCCTGCCTGTCCAATGGCAATTCCATGCTGAAAGGGGCTTCAGTTCCTTTATACTATGTATTTAATACCAATTACTCCAGGGGATTCATCATTATTTCGGGAGATGATATCGTGGCCCCGGTACTTGGGTATTCCACCGAAACCGGTTTCAACCCTGATAATGTTCCGCCCAATGTTGCAGCCTGGCTAAAAGGATATGAAGATCAGATCAGCTTTGCCATTGGCACACAGATGAACGCCACCCCGGAAATTCAATCGGAATGGCTGTTCCTTACCGAAGGCTCTCTGCAGGATCATGCTGTAAAAAGCGGTCAGGGGGTCAATCCCCTGGTAGCAACGCTTTGGGATCAGAGCCCAAACTACAATGCACAATGCCCGTTTGATAATACCAATAACGATCGCACGGTTACCGGATGCGTAGCAACGGCAATGGCGATGGTCATGAAATTTTTCAATTTCCCCCCCTCCGGCATCAGCAACCATTCTTACGGAACCGCCCGTTACGGTACGCTGTCGGCAAATTTCAGCGGAACGTCATACAACTGGTCTTCCATGCCCAATACCGTTACCTCGGCAAACTCCGCAGTGGCCACGCTCATGTATCATTGCGGTGTAAGCGTCGATATGGATTACAATTTAGGCTCACAGGGAGGGAGTGCGGCGTATGTGATCTCATCGGCAAGCCCGGTTACGAATTGTGCCGAATATGCTTTGAAAACTTACTTCGGGTATGCAAGCACCCTCCAGGGTTTGGCAAGGGCTAACTATGCCAATGCAGCATGGATCAATTTACTGAAGACCGAGCTCAATGCCAGCCGGCCGATCATATATGCCGGGTTTGGAACCGGGGGCGGGCATTGCTTTGTTTGCGACGGTTATAACGATTCCGATTACTTCCATTTCAACTGGGGGTGGTCGGGAAATTATGACGGGTACTTCCTGGTCGATGCCCTGAACCCCGGGGGAACAGGAACCGGCGGGGGTACGGGCGGGTATAACGATGGACAGCAGGCTGTTATCGGAATACATCCTCCCAGCGCCAGCGGCGGGGGCAGCAAATTTTTCAAACTTGCCATGAACGCACCCATCATCTGTCCTTCCGATACCTTGTATTACGAGGATAGCCTTTCGTTCCATACCGACATCATCAATAACGGCCAGGTTACATTTAACGGAGATGTCAGCGCCGGGGTCTTTGACACCAATGATGTGTTTATTGATTTTGTGCAGATCATCAAGGGGATCACACTTGAACCCGGAGCACATCTTCCCGCGGGGATCAGCTTCAGCAACAGCGGTATTTCGGCCATGCTTCCGGGTACTTATTATATCGGGCTGATGTACAGCGCCGGGGATACGAACTGGAAAGATGTGGCGGATACCGGCTCATATTTAAGCTACAGGGAGGTGAAAGTCATCAATCCCAACGATATAGAAATGTTTACGGCAATGAATATCAGTCCCGGAACAACAATATTACAGGGAAACCCTGTTACTGTAGCTCTGGATATTATCAACAACGGAACAACCGGCTTTAACGGCATCCTTGATCTTTCACTCTACGATATTGACGGGGAGTATGTAAACTCCATTGAAGAGAAATCGAATTTTATCCTTCCGGCAAATCAACATACAACCGGACTAACTTTCAGCGCTTCCAGCATCAACGCCCAGCCGGGGACCTATCTTATTGCCCTATGGTACCAGCCTGCAGGAACGACTGACTGGCAACTCATCGGATCCACCCATTACACCAATCCGGTGGAAGTAGATGTACGGGGAGTCCCCCTGGTGGCTGATCAGTATGAACCGAATAACAATCTCGCAAGCTCTTATCATTTTAAGGTGGGGTTTGATACAAATCCTAAAATCGTGACCACAAGCGGGGCTAACTGTCATGTGGGGAACGATTATGATTTTTATAATATGACATTTCCGGCGGGGTATACTTATATGATAACAGGTAAGCTGACAGATTCGGAAAGCGACACCACCCAAACGTATACCCTTGATGCCATATGGTCTTATTCCCTCGACGGGACCAACTGGTCAAGCACGTTTGACGACACCATTCCGCTCAACATCATAATGAACGACGGGGGCAACATACAATTTTATGTTTCTCCGAAAAATACCGGTGAAACAGGAACTTACCAGGCAATGATCCGCATCAGCAGGAACCCCCTTGGATTGAATGATGATCTGACTGCGGATGAGATTCGTGTTTATCCCAATCCTGCTACCGATGTTATCCGCATAGAAACAATCAACCAGCAGCCGCTTATTTCGGGCTGTACTCTTACCGGCCTTGACGGCAGGGAGGTCATGAGCATCACATACGCTGAGCTGCAGTCCACCTGCCGGTTGCAGGTCGACGGTCTCAGCGAAGGGACCTGTATTCTTCATTTCATCACCCCCAAAGGGACTGTTCACCGCCAGATTATCATCCACAAACAACAAAAATAAAAAATGAAAAAGCTACCATTGAATTACCTCCGGAACATCATCATTATTGGCCTTGTAATCCTTTCATTCAGCTGTTCCAAAAAGAATGATGATACTGTAACCGGGTTCACTTCCACAAAGCCAGGGGCGAATGCTTTTGTCACCGCTTTTATCAGCGACATCAATGCCGACACCCTGAGCGCTTACACTTTATGGCTTCAGAACATGCAGCCCAGGTTCATGTTAAGCGCCAACCGGCGTAATGTAGCAGTGTCCATCAAAAACAAATTCATACAGCTTGGTCTAACCAATACTGTTCTTGATTCTTTTTATGTCACCAATTATTACAAAGATACGACCTATAATACCTGGCAGTTTAATGTGATAGCGACCGTTACAGGCAGCCAGTATCCCGACAGCCTGTACATCGTGGGCGCACATTATGACGCTATACTGAATCCGCCGGGTAATCCCTGGCTGGGTAGCCCCGGCGCCGACGATGACGGAAGCGGAGTGGCTTCGTTGCTGGAGATGGGCAGGGTGATCATCAAGCGGGGCTTTACGCCCAAATCCAGCATTAAACTCATTGCTTTCGGGGCCGAAGAACTGAATATGGAAGGGAGCCTGGATTATACAACCAAAGCGATGCTGGGAAACAAAAAGATCAGATGGATGCTCAACAACGATATGATCTCTTACGAGAATCATGCGAACACGGCCGACTGGAAAGTGAACCTTATGGATTATGCAAATTCGGGGGATCTCAGGGTCTCGGCCGAGAATTATGTCTCCATGTATACCGATCTTGGCAAAATCCATGATTCAACAGCCAATAAAGAAGGCGACAGTTATAACTTTTATCTTAAAGGGTATAAAGCAATTTTCTTTATAAGCGCTGCCAGCACACCCTACTATCACCAGCTGACCGACGTGGTCGGGAACTGCAACTTCCCCTATTGCCGGGAGGTGACAAAAGTCACCTGTGCCATGCTCGTAGACCAGAACAGGTAGGAACAGTTAAATCCGGCAGCAGTCTGAACATATTTTAAGCCTGCACCTTACCAAAACAACCCTTATTTATTGATAAGAATCTTGCGTATTACCTGGTTATCGGTATTACGGAGGACTACGGTGTAGAGCCCGCTGGCTACTGAACCCAGATCAATGGGTGTTACCAGGGTTCCGTTTACGGTAATGGTATGTTCGCCGTACACTTTTACACCAAGACTGTTATAAATCTCAAGTTTGTAAGATATTTCCCTTTCACTGCTGATGGAGATGTTGAAACGTCCGTCGTTGGGAACAGGGTAGATGTTCACCTGGTCTGCATGATGTTCGCCTATCCCCACACCCTGGATGTATTTATGGTTTGAGGAGTCGGAAGAGCATGCGCCCAGGGTAACTACGGTCCAGTACCAACCCGGTGCCGAAGCAGGAACGGTATAGGTCTGGTTTGTAGCTCCGGTTACGGCGGTTCCGTCATGATACCATTGATTGCCGTTGGCAGCGCTTGAGGTCAGGACATATCCGTTGGCAGTGATGGTTGGAGTTGCAGGAACCGGGCTTACGGTCACGCTGAGGCTTGAGCTTGCACCGTTACCGCAGGCGTTTGTGCCCAATACGGTTACGCTGCCCGAAGAAGCCGACGAACTGAAGTCCACATGGATCGAACTGGTATTTGCTCCTGAGGTGATGGTAGCCCCTGCAGGTACGGTCCAGGTATACCCGGTAGCATTGGTGATCGTTGGAACGGTATAAACAACCCCGTCTTCGCCCTGGCAAACCGCGGTAGGACCAGAGATGGTTCCGGCGGCTGCAGGGACAGGGGTGACAGTGATGTTTAAAGCAGGCGAAGTTGCACCGCTGCCGCAGAGGTTGTTACCCTGTACGGTGATGGGTCCTGAAACTGCATTGGATGCATAATTCACCGAAATGATGTTGGTCCCTGCACCGGATGCAATGGTAGCTCCGGTGGGCAGGGTCCATACATAGGTCTGGGCTCCGGTGATAGCAGCTACCGAGTAAGGCACGCCCTGTGCACCTGCACAGACGGTGGTGGTTCCGTTGATGGAACCTGCAGCAGCAGGAATATCATTTACGGTGACGTTAAACACTGTAGGGTTGATAGCCTGGCAACCGTTGGCATTGTTATAATTAACGCTGACAGTCTGAGCCCCGGCATTGTTCCATACCACGGTGATGGCTGCGGTGCCTGCACCGGCATAGATGGAACCGCCGGAAGTGATGGTCCAGTTATACCCGCTCATCCCTGTTTCAGTAGTATAGGTATAGTAACCCGAATTCACGCACATGCTGTTGTTACCAGTGATGGTAGGAACAGGAATCGTATTGACGGTCACGTTGTAAGAACCGGGAATGGCAGCAGTACAACCGTTGGCATTATTATAATTCACCGTCACGGTCTTGGCGCCGGTGGTTAGCCAGGTAACTGTAATCGAAGAAGTTCCCGGACCAGCAGTAATGCTTCCGCCGGCCGAAACAGTCCAGTTGTAACCGGTCATACCAGCCTGGGTGGTGTACACATAATTGGCATACCCTGCGCAAGCGGTAGCCGGGCCTGTAATAGTGGGTACGGGCATAGGATTGACGATCACGGCAAGAGTCCCGGTAGGTCCCGTTGAACAGGCGTTGGTCGGGGTTACGGTGACATTACCGGATACTGCGGTGGTTGAATAGTTCACGTTGATGCTGGTACTACCCTGGCCGCCTGAAATTGTTGCTCCGGTTGGAACAGTCCATGTATAACCGGATGCATTGGTTACCTGGGCAATTGAATAAGTAATCCCATTTTGGTTCTGACAAACGGCAGTAGGGCCGGAGATAGCACCGGGAACAGGAATGGAAGGACAGGCGGTATTGAAAACCATATCGGCTCCATAGGCGATACCTCCTGCATTTACTCCCACGCAACGGAAATGATAGGTGGTAGCCCAGGTGAGACCAACGATATTTGCCAGGACCGCGGTCGCAGTGCTTCCTGCAACGGTTCCCGGAGTAGCTGTTACATTGTTGCCATAGGCCGTTGTAAGTCCCCAGTCGAAAGAAACGGTTGCAGGAGCATAGTTGGGATTCACTGAACCGTTAAGCGTGGCTGTGGTCGGGGCGATGCTGGATGCACTGTTTGTTATTACTGTGGCAGGGATTGCATTAGTTGTGAACGTAAGGTCACTTCCGTAGCTTGTTCCACCAACGCTGATCGATTTCACCCTGAAATGATAGGTGTTAAATGGCAGCAATCCTGTAACAGGTGCATTTACACTTACTGCGGATGAGCCATTGACAGGGCTCTGGATAGCTGTCGCTGTTAAACCATAAGCTGTGGTAAGACCGTAATCAAATGATACTGTTGCAGAAACTCCATTGGGATTAACGTTTCCGTTAAGGTTCGCACCGCTGGAAGAGACTGAAGTTGCAGCCAGGGTAATGACGGCAGGAGGCAAGGCATTGGTAGTAAAGGTCATGTCATTGCCGTAAACGGTTAGATTACCGGAAGTAACACCTTTTAAACGGTAATGATATGTGGTAAGGGGCAGAAGACCAGTAAGCAACGAAGAAATTGGTGTTGGTGATGAACCACTGATAACAGCAGGGCTACCAGCGAGGCTTGTGCCGTATGATATTGTCAGTCCATACTCAAAGAAAGAGTTTACTATATAATTTGCGGCATTGATGCTCCCGTTCAGAGTGGCTCCTGTTGAAAGCAGAGAAGTTGCAGCGTTGGTAATGATAACCGGATTTACGGAATATTCGTATGCACCTGCATCAGGAGGATTGGTCCTGGTAATACCAAGGATATCGGTAGGTACCGAAAGAATATATGTCCCGCTGTGATTCATACCTGTTGTGGTCGGCATGAGGTTGGTTGCGGAAGTAAAGGCAGGATCAATACTGAGACTGTTGGCATCCTGCAAGGATGCAGTCTTCCAGTTGGTCAGGGAAGCCTGGTCCGATCCTCCATAATACCCGATATTCGGACCTATGCCATCCACAAAATAATCATTGTAATTAAGGGTGATACTACTTGTGCCAGGACCAACCGTTACGGCATATGATTTTGAAGCCGGTGTTCCGGAAGCAGGCTGGGAAGAATTTTTCAGGATATTATTCCTTACGTCCACGTTAGACACTCCGTTTCCAATGCCAAGACAACCTGAAATTGCTGCCGTGCTGCCCGAAAGGTAGGCTCCGTTCATCCATACAGAATTGTGATAAACCTGAATATTACCACCTGAGTAGAGAAAAATGCCACAGGGATTTCCACTGGTAACGCTTTGGCTCTGTCCGGGCGATTTTATGTTATAGACTGCATTATTTGAGATCTCAGTGAGGGAATTGGATTCCCCACTGTAATAGATTCCATAGCCTCCTCCAGCCGGGAAAGTCGTTGCAGTCTGCCACCAGTCATGAATAGTATTCTTGCGGATTTTTGAATTGGTACTGAACGGACCGATATAAACTCCATAGCATGATGAGGAGGATATACTAATACCGGAAGCCAGTCCAATGATTTCATTACCCTGTACAAGAATGTTGTTGGCATATGTAAAATATACTCCTGACACGTCAATTGCAGACCCCGCGGTCAATGATCCTATGGTGTTATTGGTTATCTGGCAATTTGAAACCCTCGCACTGGCAATACCGGCGATCTGAACACCATATTTCCCGGAATTAATAGTATTGTTGTCAATGACAATATTACTGCAAGGAGCATTCCCTGCAATCGAATACAGCACAATTCCCTGGGCATTGGATGATGCATCAGGATGGGCTTGCAGTACACAGTTTTTAACAGTTATATTGGATGCCGGTGTCATTCCGCTGCCGTAGACGCCGATTGCGGAGGCAAACCCGCCGGTGGCCGAATTTATGAATGTCAGGCTGCGGTCGGCACCCCCGGTGTTTGAGCCGTCAATGATAATCCACTGTGCACCGTTCAGGCTTAACAGGCTCCAGTTGGTAGGACTTACGCCAAGATAACTTCCTGAAAAAACAGGGGCTATACCCGGTGCAGGCTTGATCGTCAATGTGTTTGTGGAGCTGGAACCAGGGATATTTGGAATTATAACAGGGTAGGTCTCCGAAGAGTATACATTATCGGTAAGGAGCAAGGTGGTGGGGCAGGTGAGATCCTTACTGCTCAAATCTGCTATGGCAGCGGTCAGAGTGGGATAGACCTGGCCTGAACCAACCATAAAAGTTCCGCAAATACCAGTCGTTATTTTATATTTCAGGGGTGTAGTTGGAGGAGTTGATGCTGCAGGCGGATTTGAGGTAAAACCGGATGCCCCGATCCAGGGATAAACTCCGGTGTTGGGCGTACCCCAGTTGTCCTGTGCCATAACGTAATAATAAATTGAATCGTTAGGTGAAACTCCTCCCGCAAAACTAAAGCTGTACTGGTCTGATCCAATTGATGTTCCGGTTACCCAGGACCAGGTACCGTTATAAAATTTCTTCCATGCGACTCTCGGGAGCCCGGCTCCGGAGACGGGAACACCATGCAAATCGGTAATGGTTGCAATAAGGGTCCTTGCCGTGAGTATTGAAGTGTTTGCCAGCGGCTGAAAACTGATATTAGGAGATGTCATGTCAATCGGAATGCCTGCGAATTCATCGGCGCCCATATCCGGAGCAACAGCCGGGTACAATGGATTATTTGGGTAACCTGTATTGGGATATCTGGGATTATTGTCATAGTCGGTGCTGATATTCGGAAAAGAAATTACCTGCCCGGCGCTTTCAACCTGGGTTGGGGTTGCCGGATTGATATGCAGGTCCATAGGGGTTATCGTACTCATAAAAGGAGGGAGTTCCGATACCGACTGGAATTCACCGGGATAAAATCTTGTTTTGAAAGCTGTAAGGGTCTGATCCAGGTATGTAGTACCGGCAGCAAAGATCAGGTTCTTGGGCCCCGGCGTCCCTGCGTAATAATTATTGTTGTTTGACGAAAGGGAATAGTTGCTGATCGTGGTATTATAATACGCGAGTGCAGCTGTAAATCCTGTGCCGTTGGCCACAGAAGTATTCACTATAATATTGTTCTTTAGTTCAATAGTCGTGGGAAGATAGTACAGGTAGATCCCGAAACTGCCAAAGTTTGTACCCGTTGAAGTGGCATTAAGATAAATCGTGTTATTGTAGATCCCCATAAATGCAGCATTTGAGCCGTTGCCTTTTATGCCGTTAATGGCGTAACTAAGTGTAGAAGCAGGTGCTTTAAGATCTCCCACATAGTTGTTGTAGCAAAACATGTTGCCTAGTACCTGAAGAGTCGACAGGTTTATTCCTATGATGGTCGATGAAGCTCCCAGCGCTGTGATATTCATAATCTTATTATTATAAAGGGAAACCCCGATACCGTTCGCCGTAGTCAGACCTTCTACAGTTCCATAGGAATTAATAAGGTTTGTAACAGTGTTATTATAGATGTTTTTCAAGCCTTGTCCTGTATTTAGCGCATAAAGTCCGTAACAGGCCCCACTTGAGGCAACAACACAATTGTCGACAATATTGTTATACATGTCGCAGTCTGTACCTCCTCCGTTAACATAAATATAATAGGTTGGAGCAGCACCAAGGGATGACTGTATTCTTGTGATGTTTGTTACCTGGTTGTCATGAAAGGAAACTATCCCCGCAGTATTCTGGTCGGAGTTGTCATAAATTCCCGCAATAGTACCAGTAGAGGCTGCAGTAGCTGAACCACAGGTGTTCCCGCTTACTATATTATTGTAACAGTTACAGATAGCTGCACCACCATTGATATATAAATACTGGCAAGTGGGCTTGTTCGGGTTCGGAAACGTACAGTTTGAAATAGTGTTATTATAAATATTGGCAACGGTAGCTCCCGTAAACGAATTTCCCCGGGCATCATAGATCCCGAAGAAATTACCGGTTCCGTTATAATCAATGCTTATGGTATTATTATAAATGTCAATACTCGAATTATTTGCAGTGCCAGCCTGGATACCTGAACACTGTCCACTCCCCGCTGAGGGCCCGGTAATGTTGTTATTGGCTATCTTCTGGTTGTTCTGGTAGATTGTAAAAATACCATTGTTGGCAGCGCTGCCACCCCCGAAGTTACTGATGATGTTTGCACCATCTTTCCCGATTTCATTGTTCTGGTCATAATACAGGTAGGGGGAAACAAGGTCATTGTATCCGGAAATAAAAATGCAGTTGTTGGCATTCTGGATCGTATTGCTATAGATTTTGATATTGGAGTTTGTGCCGCTTAAAGCAGTCACGTTCAACTGGATGGCTGGCGCTGAAGGAGTGACGTTATTCGCATATACTCCAATAGTGTTGTTGTTAGTCTTGTTCATCGTAATATTGCAATTCCGTATTGTGACATTCTGGCAACCATCAGTTGCAGAAGCTTTGAACAAGGCATAACCCCATTCAATAGTTCCCGAAGGATCGGTTACATCGATCCCGTCAAACGTTATATAATCGGTTCCCTGAAGACAGATAATGTACTCGGTTGCCGAGGCGGTCCCGGTAGAGCCTGTGATGACAGGGTTGGCCCCGGTACCTGATTTTTTAAAGACTATAGTGTTGGCAGCTGAAGCGGTGGTGGTTGTAATCAGCCCGGATGTGAGACCGGGTAAGGTCTCAATATACCCTGCTGTTATATTGAATGTAACTCCGCCCGAACCCACACCGCTGTTAGATGTGCAACTTTTTTTCTGTAAAATAATTAAGCCACGGTTAACTGTTTGACACTCCGGGGAGTGTTCGAAGGCAGCGGATCATGATCCGCTGCCTTCGAATCGTTTTCTTTTTCCAACT